>Ga0208888_100015_pt1 | contig 244105 bp, 210 predicted proteins | sample LakWasM115_HOW13_2_FD_183929 | JGI IMG/M metagenome (GOLD analysis project Ga0208888, IMG submission 183929) | Freshwater sediment methanotrophic microbial communities from Lake Washington under simulated oxygen tension - Sediment Metagenome... | ecosystem: Environmental > Aquatic > Freshwater...
ATAGTGTGTATTAAATAGTATCTTTGCAATCATGTTTTAGCCGATGTGGTGAAATTGGTAGACACGCCATCTTGAGGGGGTGGTGACGAAAGTTGTGCCGGTTCAAATCCGGCCATCGGCACCAATACAGTTTATAGCATCATGTGTAACGGTGCATAAATGTGACTCAATAGCCCGTATTTACGGGCTTTTTTGTTTTTATGATTTACCGTTTTTGTGTAATCGTGTACCATGATATGTAATTAAACTGCATCAGAATTGCATCATGGCTACTTTTTTAAAGCGTGGAAAATCATGGTCTGTTCAGGTTCGCAAGAAAGGCATTACAAAATGCTCAACTTGGCCGACCAAAGCTCAGGCTCAAGCGTGGGCAACCAAAACAGAAGCAGAAATCTTGTATGGCGAAAAGTCATCGCTGCCTGAAAAAACTCTGCTTGATGCAATGGAGCGATATGAAAAAGAAGTAACTCCGAAAAAACGTGGTGCCCGTTGGGAAATTATTCGATTCAATGTTTGGAAAAAATTGCCAATATCCAACTTATTAATCCAGGAGACGACGACACCTGTAATGGCAAAATGGCGAGATACCAGGCTAACTGAAGTTTCGTCGGCCACAGTCAACCGCGAAATGAATTTGTGGAGCGCAATGTTTGAATGTGCCCGCAGAGAATGGCAGTGGATAGTAACGAATCCGATTCACGATGTTAGAAGACCACCACAGCCCAGGCACCGAGAACGGTTATTCTCAGATACTGAAGTTAATCAAATCTGTTTGGTGCTGGGCTATGAGGGTACAGAGATAGTTACCAAAAGCCAAATCATTGCTTGTGCTTTTTTGTTCGCTCTTGAAACAGCAATGCGTCGCGAGGAAATCACAGGGCTTGATTGGAAAGACGTTAATTTGGAGAAGCGAATCGTATCACTGCAGCTCACTAAAAATGGTGATTCCAGAAATGTTCCCCTGTCCACGCGTGCTATAGAGTTATTGAAATCTCTAAAATATCATCCTCGCCCTTTTGATGTGGATAAGGATGTGCTTTCGTCACTGTTTGGCCGGGCATGTAGAGACGGCAATATTGAAAATGCTCATTTTCATGATGCAAGAGCGACTGCACTAACCAGATTGGCTGGAATTTTAAATATGCTGGAATTAGCGCGAATGGTTGGACACCGAGATATTCGGTCATTGCAGATTTACTATCGTGAAAAAGCAGAAGATCTGGCTATGAAATTGGGATGAATTTTTACCATCCTGCATCGCAATAAATGTTTTTAATCCCGGCCATAATTGTATTTCTTTGATATACTGAATTCGTTCCTCAATAAACTTTGAAAATTTTTCGCCACCTCTGTAGTCGTAATCAGTGTAATAATAAAAAAACATTTCTTCGCCTGACCTGATAAGTTTTGTGAGAGCGCATTCTTCTATAGGGAACCTCTAAAAATTCAAAAATCTCCTTATCCCCTCGGGAGAAGGTTGAGATGATGACATTAAAATAAATCACTTAGGATTTAGCTAAAAATAACTTCCCGAAATCAGTTTTCTTGTGGGATGGCCCGATAGTTCCAGCGAGGGAGGTGCTCATCAAAAATGATGCGTATGGTTTCGAGAAAATTCGCAGCGCACTTTTTGCCTGTCGCGTAGACGCCTGTCAAAATATCCACCGTCACTTTCAACCCCGTAGTGGTTTTTGCTTTCTCCATGAATTGTTTGGCGATGGCTACCGAATGAAACACCACGCCTTGGCAAACACGGGTAATGTGTGGAAACAGCCGATGTCGATGGGGTTATGCTTTGAGCAGTACGGCGGAAAGTGCGCAATACGGATTTCCAAACCCAGTTGATCGGCGAGCTTTTGCAAAGCTTCCTTAAAGACGTGTCGGTTACTGGCGTTGCTGCCGCCACCATCGCAGAGCAGCAAACGATGGGCGTTGGGATAGTGCTTGCAGCCGTGTTGTTGCCACCAATGCGCAATACTGTCGCAACAAAACTCGCTGGTATCGTGGCTGGTATTGAGTTGCATATAGCCTTCGTTTCTCGCAGTCCATGCGGAATCAGTTTGCCTTCACCGGCGCTGGAAAAGTCATGATCCAGCGTGTCCACCTGAGCCTGCGTATGGGTGAATCCTTCGCGAGCGAAATCGCCGATTAACTCCTTCTTCTTGGTGTCCATGCTGATCACAGGATCACCATCGGCCAGATACGCCGCCTTAAGTGTGGCGATGTTTTGAAACTGGGCATCGCGATCGGGATGCCTGCCCAGCGCTTTTTTCTTGCGTGCTTTACGCTGGCCTAAGCCATGCTCTTTCAACAACTTGCGCACTGTGTGCTGACTGGCTGACGTCCCCATTTCAGCCAGCCGTCGGCTAATTTCGTAGCGCGACAAATTCGTCCATAACATACCTCCCGCATCGGATCACCCGCCGTGAATTCCGCGAGCAGGTTCAGAAAGTTTGCTTCCAGCGTCGCTGGCTACCCACTCAAGCCTTTACGTCCGCCTCTTTTTTTCGAACCCGGCTCGGTGCGGGGTCCTCCGTCAGCTCCAGTTCTGCCAGGCCTCGTCGCACGGTTTTGGATCAATGTCGAACAACCCTGATACATACTCGGTACCACCGTGATTCAATTTGGCTGCCTCAATCGCCGCATAGCACCGTCGATCTTTCTCTGACAGCCTTGAATATAGTCGTTGCATCTTTAGCTTGATGTCTTTTCTGTAACCAGTCACTCTCTGGCGCTCATCACTAGTCAATTTTCTCAATTATCCATGAACGTACATCTGGTTGCCAGCACAATTCAGGGAAGTTATTTTTAACCATATCCTTACACCAATCACCCTAGAACACTCCCAGCGGGCATAGGTATCTACACAAGTTATAAGAGAAAATTCTGCGCTGTTTCTTGCAAAGCGGCGAGCTCCTTAGGGGAATAGCATCCAGCACTTCCTGCATGGAAAGAAATACCCATAAGCCAGCCAATAACGCGGGATTAGTAAACGACTTGCCCCATTTCATTTGCCTGCCACTTAACTTGATTAAAAAGGTACGCAAGGCTTCAGCTTTTTCGCCTTTCGCAGCCACTATTTCCCAGACCACCACGCAAGCCATACTGACAACAAGTAAACGTTTGGCAATGGCTAGACCGGTTTCCTGTTGCCAGGATTCTAAATCGTGTCCGGCTTTTTTAAGCAACTTAAAAAAACATTCGATTTGCCAGCGCCAGTAGTACCAGAGAGCAATCTCGCTGGCTGCCACAGTCATAACATTGGTCATCAGCAACCATTCAGCAAGTATTTCACCCTCATTCGATAAAATACGACTCACGACCAGTCGTGCAACGATGGGTTCGCCTGGAACCGATGGCTTTTTCTGTTTCTTCTGACTCGGTTTTGCATCGCGTGTTATTCGTATCGGTGTTTCTGCAACCCATTGCCATTGCGGTTGACCATGATAATCGACGAGCCGTACTGGTTCAAAATGCAATGCTTCAGCGACCTCAGCGCAAGGCATGGCTTGCCCTTGGAACTCAATAGAGGGTGTCTTTTTAGAGCGCGTTAGCCACAAGCAATTGTTGGCCTCCCATTGGCGCATAGGCCCGACAGAGTCGGCCTCTCGATCAATAATATGCACCAGCGGTTTGGCAAAATGCTGCTGTTCCAGCTTGCTAATACAGTGCGTTACTTCATCCAAATGGTTTTCAATTGTTTCGGTTAATGTATCTTTTTGATAGGTTGCGTAACTGCCATTCGCTGTGACCAGCCTTTGCGCAACCGGCGCAAGGGGCTGTCCGGTTTGATCACTTAAAATAAGACTGCTTTGTAAGTCATACCCCACATCGGTTTCGTGTGTTATCGGGTATTTATCCAGCTTGCTGTCATGTTTTCGATAGTTCAACCGCGACCAGTCATGAACGCAGAGTGCATACTGGCTGCAATGCCTGGCAACGCTTTCATGGGCTGCAATTAATAAAGGCTCGTGCAGTTTTGTTAAGCTGACGCGGTCATTTTTATAAAATCGCCAGGCGGCCTGAGTACTGGCAAAGCTGGTGCTTTTATTAGGCAGTGCCCGTAAGCCAGCACTCAAAGTATCGGTGGAATTCAAATGCACAGTAACCAGCTGCTGATAACGTTTCGCCAAGCGTGCGTCGATGTCTTGTAATGTTTTTTATATTCATGGCCTATGTTACTATTTTTGTAACTATTCAGCGAAAATAAATTAAAAAGTACTTGACACGGTTTTTTTTGGTAAAAAATAAAAATCCATGCGACCCGCTGAACGGGTGTTAAAAAGCCATCACGCCCTATTACGAGCCAATTCCTCCCGTTCATATCGATCAACCTAGACAGCCAGCACCTAAAAAAACACAAGTCGCATAACGCAGTCAGGACGACAAAAATCGCCTTTTAAAACAGGGTTTATAATAGTGACTATTGAAACCTAGCCAAGTATGCCCCGTTGACTGTTGATAATATAGACGTTGATGCAACGATAAAAAAAGTTCAGGAACTCCTTGTCCATGAACCGAATCTTTCGCCTGCCCTGCGTTCAACGTTGGATGTGCTGTTATTGGTGGTGCAATTATTGGCCAACCGGTTAGGCCTTAACAGCCGCAATAGCAGCAAGCCACCTTCAATAGACTTTGTGAAAGGCGACAAAAAAACCAAAAACGGCAATAACAAACCTGGTGGACAAACCGGAAGGGTTGGAACCACTTTAAGCAAAGTGGACGACCCTGATGAGATCAAGCTACTCGAAGTGGACCGCGCCAGCCTTCCGCCTGCGCAGTACCGCGACATCGGTTTTGAATCACGCCAAGTGTTTGATATCGATATCCAGCGTATCGTCACCGAATACCGCGCCCAAATCTTGGAAGATGAAAAGGGTAACCGCTTTACCGCACCGTTTCCATCACAGGTAACCAAGGCGGTTCAATACGGTAATGGCGTTAAGGTACAAGCCGTTTATTTGTCGCAATTCCAGTTGCTCCCCTATCAGAGGGTTCAAGATTACTTTAAGGAACAAATCGGTTTGCCGATCAGTACGGGTTCCGTGTTTAACTTTAACCAACAGGCTTTTGACCTGTTGGCGGAGTTTGAGCTAAAACTGATCGCTAAGCTGATTGCCTCCCCCTTGTTGCATACCGATGAAACCGGTATCAATATAGGTGGCAAACGACAGTGGCTACATTGTGCCTCAAATGACCGGCTGACCCTGTTTTATGCCCATGCCAAACGCGGCATCGAGGCGATGGATGCAAAAGGGGTATTGCCCCTGTTTGAAGGCATCCTCTGTCATGACCATTGGAAACCTTATTACCACTACACGGGATGTCTGCACTCGCTCTGCAACGCACACCATCTGCGTGAATTGGAACGCGCTTACGAACAGGACGGGCAACAGTGGGCGAAAGCCATGCAGGACTTGCTGCTGGACATCCTGGCGGATGTCAAAGCCCAAGACACCCACGCGCTGCTCGCAGAAAAAGCCCAACACTATACCGAATGCTACCGTAACCTACTAAAGCAGGCGGAAATCGAATGCCCGCCACCGGACGAGCCGCGACAACCTGGGCAACGCGGGCGGGCAAAGCGTAGTAAGGCGCGAAACTTGTTGGAGCGATTGCAGCTCTTTGAGCTGGATGTACTCAGGTTTATGGTCAATCCGATAGTTCCCTTCACTAATAATCAGGGGGAGAATGATATTCGGATGACCAAGGTGCATCAAAAAATATCAGGGTGTTTCCGGTCTCAAGAGGGCGCGGATATCTTTTGCCGTGTACGCAGTTATTTGTCTACGTGCAGAAAAAATGATGTTTCCGCAACTCAGGCGCTGACGCTTTTGTTCGACGGCGTCTTACCTGATTTTATACTTTGAAAAGACCTGTTGATTTTCTCTTAAAATTACGGTGAATAGTTACCTATTTTTTTGAGTATTAAGTTGTGTAGATACCTATGCCCAGCGGGAGGGTATTTTAGAGGTTCCCTAAATAGTAGAGAAAATGATTAGCAAGGTGCCTGGCTACAACGCCACCTAACCCTCGTTTGTCAGTTCTGACCCAGGCAAGATTGAGAGATAAAATATATGAGCGTTTATGTGCCCGTTGTCGTACTCTTTTGAAAAGTCGAACCGAAAAGCAATGAAACCTAAGGGTATTCCTGATTCCTTGTCGCCCTGACACCAGATAAAAAGCGTATTGTTGTCAATAGGGAAGTTCCATGAGTCGACCAAATCATAGAGTTTTTGACCCATCCAAAACCGGCTGTTAAGTCTTTATTTTGTGACAAGGTTTGATCCACGATTGATGCAGAGCAATTCATACTCGACATCCTTGACTCACATTCCCACAAAACGCAGTCCAGAATCGCTTCGCTTTTCGTAAACCCTATAATCGATACCTTCAATGAATTTCAATTTTTATCACCAGGCCTTTTTTCACGCTGCCTTTCGGCCCAACGCTCAACCTCACTTGGTTTCCAACGCGGAACACCACCGTCAATGCGAATAGCGACTGGAAAATCAGGTCGGCACACAATTTTTCGAGAAACCGTGCTTCGACTTGTTTGGAAATAAGCTACAAGATCCTCAATAGACCATAATTTATTCCGTTGTTGCGCTGTTTTTAAGGTACTTAAAATCTCGGAAAGTAATGTCTCGATTGATTGCACGCTAACACCTGGCCCCATGAATTCCTGTTCGTGTAGTGACATAATTTTACCAATACTTTAGTGCTTGCAAACACAGCACACATTATGCTCCAGTTCATTATTAATTAACTTCGCACTACGACAGTGTCCACAACGCACTAATTTAACGACACCGATTTCTAACCACGTTGAAATTACCCAGGCATCCGAGAAATCAAGCAGTGGATCGGTATTTGATACGGAATTGATATACGAACGGTAACGCCGATATCCATTAATCACGCGTCTTGCACAATGCTGACGGTTTTCAAGTCGAAAAAAAACAGCGCAGAGCGTAGATTCCTTAAGTTTCGAGAAACTTTTACACATAAATAGAGGTGACGTTCTCATCGAACCGCTTGATGGGGAACGTTGATGCATGTCCACAAACGCCTTGCGAAGAATTGCTGGTGACAACCCCGTTTCCTTCGCTACGATGGATATCCGTGCATCAAGAGACAGTAGCTCCACTGCCAAGGCATGTCGATTAAGCGTATCCAGACTCATAGAAATCCTCTAAATTGCCAACAACATTCAAAAAGACATCAATCTCAGATGCATCGAGTGCAGCTAATCTTGCTGCAAATTCAGGCGAAAACCTGGGCTCAAAACAGATAACACCGGCATTGGCGATCCGGCGAATCAGCTCAATGTCCATATTTGAAAGGGACTTTGCCATGCTGCTATTGATGCCAAAAATGGCTTGTGCCGCCGATGTATCAAGTCTTGACAGCTCCCGGGCCTTGATTAGCAACTCAAGGGTTAGGTCCGATATGTCACCGCAGGATCTTGTCTGACGCGCGGAAAGTTTGTCTAAATAATCACTTGATTGATCACAGGCTGCTCGATATGAAATGAGGTGCTCATCTTTGAGGTTGATTAATCTCAGCTTATTATTTAGGGCATGACTGCCGAACTCGATGACAATGGGAAAAATAAAATCCTGAAAAAAAAGTGGCGATACATTTGAAACGCCATCAAAGTCAACTAAACATTTATCTCCTGAATTAATCAGTTTTTCTGTAATGATTTTGGAAAGCCGGGTGCCTTGATTATTCAAGATGTCACTCTTGAAAAGTTCTTTTAACGAAATCATAAGTCATCCTTGTCCAAGGTAGTTTCGATGTGTGGCTTTTTCTTTCTTTTCATCCCGTGCATCCGTGGCCGCAATCGCAATTGCTTCCATTTTTGTCGGCCTATAGAGTCGGTAGTAGCGTCACATAGCGGGCAGAACTTGTATGGGACTGGAAATTCTCTGATAGCGACATACGATGAATGACATCGACTGCACGTCATTCCACAGAGGTATGACATACTAATTTGCTGGCTTATATGCCAAGCTCTATTGATGTTTAAGATTTTTGGTTTGTCCATCAATGTCTGTTCGTAAATGCTGTAGGCAGCCAGATAGATTTCCCCTTTGCTCGTTGATGTGATCGAGGTATTTTGGGAAAGTTTCTGAAAAATATTGAAATAAATGGAGGCGTGCAGGCAGTTCTCGGGTGACTTGGAAATCCAGTCCGGATCGTAGGGTAGTAAACCGGCATTAGGCCCATGACCATGAATTTCTTTATGAAACTGGAGCGCTGATGCCTTGGAGATTTGGCATACCGCTCTGACTATAGAGGGACGACCTCCTTTTTCTATAATGCCTTTAGCCAGATCTAATTTTCTTTGTAGTCCCAAAATATCGCTCTCTTTTGGTGTTAGTCGCAGATGTGATTCCGTCATCTTGCCAAGCTCCCTTTAGGCATATGCCGTCACTGGCAATAAAGCGGCAAGAATGTTGGGGGGAGTGGTTGTTGGTGTCGCTGTGACCGGTAATATCGTAAATACAGCTCTACCGCACTCCGCCAGTTCCTTTAGTTCTTCAAGCGACATGCATGACATTCTCTGGATTTCCACAGCATTCAGATTGAATTTCCAAATAGCATCCATAGGATGATGCCGAGCACACTCACGAACCACCATCAAAAACTGGAAGTTGAGATTTTTTAGGTCGTCGTTAACAAGATTCATACTGAATTATATCTAGGTATTGGTGTGGTTGAATTTTGAATGGGATTAAATAAAAGTCATAGCTCGAAAGATTGCAAAAAAACGAACCTACCTGCGCAACCCTTGCTCTGCATGGCTTGTAAATTACTCACAAGACTATTTTACGGATAACAAAAATAACGCAAGGGGGTAAACGGGCGAAAAACGATATTTTTTGAGGTTTTTTGAAAAATTTAAGTGCTAAACCTCGGTCTGCGTTTTGAAATCAAAAGAGGCCGAAAAAGCGCGTCTTTCACCCCGATGTAAAAGATTTTTTTCTTGTAAGATTTTCATCACGTCAACCGCGAAGAAAAGTTTATGAGAAAAGTAGTTGCCATTTGTTTATGCGCAGCATTTGCCGCACAAATCCCATCTTTATAAAAATTCTTAACTACATAACGGAAAAAAACTATGGCAATACTATTGATTAAAGGTGGCAACATCAGCCTGACTAAAACCGATCCATCCTTAAAAAACATCATTGTTGGGCTGGGTTGGGATGTTAGAGAAACCGACAGCGAAAGCTTCGATCTTGACACATCCATTTTGATGATCCAATCGGATGGAAAAGCGCGATCAGACCGCGATTTCATTTACTACCATCAGAAGGATTCTGCTTGTGGCGCCGTGCATCATACCGGTGACAACAGAACCGGAGCAGGTGATGGTGACGACGAGTCCATTCATGTGTTTCTCGACAAAGTGCCAGCAGAAATTCAAAAGTTGATTGTTTGTGTGTCTATTTACGAAGCCGACAAAAAGAAACAAAACTTCGGTCAAGTCTTGAGTGCCTTTATACGACTGGTTAATAAAGATACTCAGCAAGAGGTCACACGGTATGACCTGAGCGAAAATGCCTCCATGCATACAGCCATGATATTCGGTGAGATCTACCGTTACGACGGCGAGTGGAAATTTAAAGCGGTAGGACAAGGTTTTCAAGGCGGACTTGCAGAATTAGTCAGACTGCACGGTATTAATGCATGAATTCATTAACACCTCTCAAACTGATTTTAGTTTTGCTCGCCGGTGGCCTCTGTGGCGCTTTAGGCGGTTATTACGCCGCCTCTTTTTCGCCAATCCCCGCACAAATCGCAGTGGTGGATGTTAGCGCTTTGGTTCTGAAAACCGTCGAAAAAAATGCAACCCAGACGGAAGATGATGCCAAGGCATTAACTGCACGAGTCAAGGCAACGACTGATAAATTGGTTCAACGGGGCATTGTCGTATTGGATGCCCAATCCGTTCTTAATGCACCTGAGGAAGCTTATGTCAGTATTGAATGACCATCAACCTTTAACGTTTGATCTTTTTATTGAAAGAAGCAAATCCTTTAGTCCTATTCTGGTTAAACATCTCAAGTCCCATGCTATTACCTGGGCGCTACTGGTTTTACTTTACGGAGTTGTTCACGTCAATTACCGGCTGGCTATCAACCAAACACCAAGCCTCCCTTACACACTGTTTCTGATTTGTCTCAATGACACCGTGGAAACAGGCGGATTCATTGCGTTCAAATGGCACAATGGCGCTCCCTATCCAGAGGGATACACGTTCACAAAACGACTACTTGCAGGCCCAGGCGATGTTGTGACCAAAAAGGGGAGTGATTTTGTTGTGGGCGAGCGAACGCTAGTGGGAAAGGACGTCGGGTTAAGCCTGAAAAAACTATTCCCAAACGATCAGCTGCGGGAAGGCAAAAACACCCTTCAGCTCAATAAATACTTTGTCGCCGGCGACCATGAATACAGCCTGGACTCGCGTTACAACCTACTCGGATTAGTGGATAAAAAAGATGTTATTGGCCGTGCGTATCCGATTTTTTAGCCGCCTCCTAGTAGTATTGACACTGCACCTGTCGTCCTCAATCGCAAATGCGGGCGAGGACGATTTTTTTATTAAAGAGATCATGAAAGAACAGCAACCGAACATGAATCGTCAGCTACCGGATTGGCTCAAAACCAAACCGGCGACACTCAGCCCTGTTTTTGAGCAATTATTGAAAGAGGGGAATAACGGTTCTCACGTCAATGCAAACGATGCAGACATGGAAAAATTACGCAGCCCGAAAAATCCGATACAAGGGCGATGGATATTTGTGTCCATGAGTATGCCGACGCAGGAACTTAAAGCCGCTGCAGAAGAAGCTTCGGCAACAAAGTCCTCGCTGGTGTTCCGTGGCGTAGAAAAGGGGGGCGATACAGGCACCATTACACGCAGGCTGTATGCAACCGTGAAAGACATTAAACCGATACCCGGCGCAGTAATAGATCCCCTATTATTCACCCGATTCGATGTGCAAGCAGTACCGACCATGATTGAGACCAATGCTGATGGTGAAACACGCACTGCTCGCGGGTTACCCGGATTTGCCTGGATGTCCAAACAGGATGCCGGTGATCTCGGTCAAAGAGGTCCGGTGTTTGATATTGCCGAACCCGACATGATCGAAGAGATGCAACGGCGTATGTCCGAATTCGACTGGGAAAAAGAAAAGAAACATGCGCTCGATAATTTCTGGGCGCAGCAAAAGGACTCAATTAATCTTCCGGTCGCCGAGAAAAACCGTGAGCGTCGTATCGATACATCGATCGTTTCAACGCAGGACATTTTTCATCCTGACGGTAGATTAATTATTAAAAAAGGCCAGACGATTAATCCACAAGCCCTGATACCCATGCGTCACGCCTATATTCTGTTTGACGCCACCAACAAAAAGCAGGTTGAAATCGCCAAAAAAATCGGCGACGAAATGCTGGCAAAGCAAAAACCGGTAGTTTACTTATTTTCCAAAATGAACACCGAGAACGGATGGGATCATTACAACCAGACGACAGCGTTGATGAACGCCCCCATTTACAAACTCAACAAAACCATCATTGAACGATTTCAGATTCAGTCGCTGCCTTCGGTTGTTGAAGGACAAGGCGATACTATCCTGGTAAGGGAAATTGACGCAAGGGTGTTGAACTGATGCGAATTATTTTTACCCTTATCGTGTGTGTCTCGTCCCTGGTTTTTCAAACGACGCCATTAGCGCAAGACGTCGCCACCACTGAAACCACGCAAAATATCGACGCTACCAAACTGCTTTGCCCGGATGCCGATTTTTGGGGTAAGAAAATGCTCACCGGTGTCTGTTGGTCGTGCTTGTTTCCCGTCCGTTTGCTCGGAATGACCATTTTTGACGAGGGCAGCGATCTACCGGACGGAGCAACGGAAAAATCATTTTGCGCATGCAGTGGTGACGAAGGGCTTCCAATGTTCGGTGTAACCGGTGGGGCGTGGCTGCCGGCCAGACTGATTGAGGTTGTCAGAAAACCGTATTGCTCACCAATACTCGGCGGAACATCATTTAACAGTGGCGTTCGTTTATGGGGAGGACACAAGGAGGTAGAGGGGGATGGTACCGACAAAACGTACTATAACTATCATTATTGGGCTTTTCCTCTGTATGCGATTCTCCAGTTATTCGTTCAAAACAACTGCAATGCTGGTGGATTACGCAACCTGGACATGATGTACATGTCCGAATTGGATCCGACCTGGAATGTCGATGAACTTGCATTCTTCATGAATCCCGAAGCCGTTGTATTTGCCAACCCATTGGCCGTTGCGGCCTGCACTGTTGATTGTGCTACCACGACGGTTTCCATGCCCATGACATCGCTATTTTGGTGCGCTGGATGCTGGGGCAATCTGTATCCATTTACCGGAAATATTGCATCAGACGCATCAGCGCCTCGTGATACCAGTCTTTTAATAGCAAGGGTTCTGGCCTCACTCCATCGCAAGGCATTGGCGCACAAAACCTATGGCGACGATGCGCTGTGCGGCGGTCAAATTTACCCCATGATCCCCAAGCAGCAGTACAAGCTGAGCACCTTGTTTCCTTTAGCAGAAGCTAATGCGGAAGAACTTGAAAGCACAGATGCCAATGGAGTGAAGCACACAAAAATTCTTGACAACTGCTGTCACTGGATAGGTGAATCGACTTTCAAATGGGGTGAACATCGCACTATCCCAGGCACGGGCGAAGACTATGTTTACCTGATCTGGCGTTACACGGAATGCTGTCTTACCGGCGATAACGATCATTAAAAAGAAATTTGAGTCCAATAATGCGATTTATTACCAAACCCATTGCCTGGGCTCTGATTGTTTGTCTCACGCACAACCCGGTTGCGGCGGTTTATATGATGACGGGGTTGCTATTCTTTAAGCCATTTTCTGCATTTGCTGACGCATTTCTTGATCAAGCCGCCGAAGGCCAAACCTTCGGCACGGATTTAATGACGGGCTATAGTATCCCCAGTGTAAACAGTTCGACTGGGGAGATGACGCTCACGAACGGCGTGGTTACAGGACAAAAAGTGCAGCAAAACGAGCTGTTTCAGGAAATACAGGCGGGTTCAATGGATGGTATTTCAGCATCCTATGGGGACGCCGCCACATTGGGCACGCAGGTAAATAACGATCTCGGATCACTCTCGACCGGCACGTCGACACACGCCTACGCCTATCAAACCCTGATGGGCGCCAATACAGCGATGCCTAATATATACAACGATCCAATCTGGAAAACATCGGACGATATTTATAGCCTGAAATCGTCATTAATCAATGAGCTGTTTAATGGATGTGACAAGAAAACGAGCTTTTCAGAAACATCTTGCCCGATCCACATGGAGGATCTGAAGACCTGCAAGAAAACATTCAAAACCGAGTCGTGCAAAGTTAATAGGGTGATTACGCCGATTCCTGATACATCAAAACCCGTGCAAAAAGTATCGGTATCCAACGCAAGCGAAGTGTTCTTCAATGACACGGCATTGCCGGATGAGATCAGCATGCAAGTCGGGAATCCATGGAATGGATGGAATCAAGGAGATGGGTGCTGGTATGAAAGTTACACACTGACCATAAATGTTGTCGACGCCACGCGATTGATTAGCGCAAAACTGACCCAGGTGATAGGCGACGGCGGCGCACAAGTTATTATTGACGGCACTGTCATTTGGAACTTGGCCGGCGGCGGCTGTTTAGATATTGATCCCTGGTCGTTTTCCCCAAACATTGATATTTTGCCGTACCTAACACCTGGGCAGCATACTATTACATTTACGATCTTTTCTGATGACGATTCAACGCCTGACGGTGGCTCTTATTTTACTATTAAGAAAAAACCGGATTTTGAAGAAAGCTTTATTGATTATCCGGCTGGCTGTCGTGCCCGCCTCTTTGCCAACGGGCCGCCAACCGGCACGACGCCGTCCTTTATTTCAAGTGGTTCATTAAATGATCAAGCCTCAACAGATTGGTGGAAGTGTACGGATGCGGCCAATTCAAGAACATTTGGTTCTATAACAATTACGCCGGATCCATACGCGCAATATTTGCAACCGATCTTGCCAGATCCGCCGACGTCACCGCCGGCACCCATTTGTTATGCCGCAGAAACTCGTGTCCCAGGGCATATTACGTTACCGTGTTTTACCGACAAGGATGGTTACCAGGTTTGTCCTCAGTACGATTACAATCTGGACGAACACACAAATTGCGATGAATTAGCCTCAAATCAACAGTGCGGGTACGTTGGGGAAACCTGTGCGGCTGGTGCCGTGAGCCCGGTAACCGGGACTTGCCAGGAATTTATTGTTACCTATGACTGCGGCACCGATCGTGCGGCAAGTTGCGACCAGGTAAACGATGGTGAAAAAACCATCTGCGATAGCGGTATTCGTTGCATGGGAGGGGAATGCATCGATCAAAGAATCGAGTCGAACAATGATTTTATTCGGGCGGCCACCGCATTACAAACGCTCAATCAGGCACAACAAAGCAACGGTTGCGATCCATCCACTGGCGATTGCGCTTTGTTTGCCGGCGAGCCCATGGAGTGTCAAATGGCTGATCTATCCATCTTGGGGCAGGTCGATTGCTGCAACATGCCGATCCAAGGCAGTTGGATCGATTACATGTGGTTGGCAACCAATACCTGGGAGCTGGCCGATACCTCTGTTGAGGCCTATTCCATCGCACAAAACGGAGCTGCTCTTACGGATATGATTGGCGCATGGAATATGGTTTCTACCGGTTCCGTGCTTCAGGCGCCTATTGGCGCTATTGCAGACACCTGGAATGCCGTCACTGAGCCTTTTACATCCATGTATGATTCTGTAGCATCGATGCTGGGCGAGGAAATTGGCACAAATTTAGGCATAGAAGCCGCGAAACAACAAGTTGTGCAGTGGATGGGGGAGTGGGTTGCGTCTATATTTGGAGAAACCGCAGCATCAACATTGTTGGCAGCCACATCAACTACTGTGGGGACAGTTACGACAACCACGTATTCAATGGCAGGATCAATGCTGTCTTCAATTATCACAGTGGTCGGTATTATTTATGCGATTTATCAGATCGCAAAAATGGTTGTGCAGCTGATTTTTGCCTGCACTGAGGAAGAAGTTAAACTAAACATGCTCAAGCAGCAACGGTTATGCACCTCGGCTGGCGAAATTGGCAACTACTGCTCATCTGAAACACTCTTTGGTTGCGTTGCCAGAAAAGAAGCGTATTGCTGTTTTAGCAGTCCATTTTCCAGGATATTTCAACAACAAGCGAGGCCACAACTGGGCATAACGTTCGGCGACCCTAAAGCGCCGACATGCGAAGGGCTTCCTATTAATAAAATATCCCAGTTGGATTTTGACAAAATGGATTTCAGTGAATGGATCGATATGATGAAAATTTCAAATCAATTGCCCGTCGACAGCCTGACAGCCGACTCAATGTACGATAAAGCCAACGTCACCAAAGGCAAACTGCCTAACACTCAAAATACTAACACTCAAGATCGTTTAAATACTCAAACGCAAGGCAGTGATATTGACTCTATCAGGCAGCATTTCTTGGACAATCTTTAAAATTGATCAAAGTTTAGCCATTTTGTTTAAACACAGGTTGACTCAATGGTTGCAGTGCGGATGTGCGTTACGGGTCATTGTCAGTCCGAGATTGAGTCCGCCGTGAGGCAGTGCGCACCCGCTATCAGAACACCGGAACAGGCGGAAAAGCATCACAACTGGGATGACTATGCGTAATGTACCGCCCGGTATGCTTTCAGCGTCAAAGCCGAGCGCGACGTTGAAACCCTTGGAAAGTACCGGGCTGCAATGGGAGGAGCTGGAAGGGGTGCGAGATTGAGATCGAAAACGTCATGGAGGATAACGATAGAAATACGGGTTTCAATTGGTAATTGAAACAAAGAAAGGCGGCTCACTACACCGTGAAGCGCATAGAGAAAATGATTGGTCAGTTCTTGGTCAATTTAACGTCTTCCCAGATAAGGCGGGCGTTCAGAAGGAAATATGACAAATTGAATACAGGGTTATCCACAGAAAATGTGGATAACCCGCAGGCAAATTTTAAGTTGAGTCGGTGTCTGTCAAATGGTGATTTTGCTTGGCCATTTTTATTGAGTAAGTGGGGTTATGTTAAATTGGGGGTGATACAGCTTTAGGCAGTTAGTTGCGCAAAGTGTGAGATGGCTATTTCGTAAAAATCCGGAATAAGGCTGATCTTTTATCAACATAAATCCAGAACAGGGCGTTTACTATGCACGAAATTAGAACCGAAATTGAAATAGCCGCAACACGGGAACGGGTCTGGTCGATACTCATTGACTTCATCGCGTATCCTCAGTGGAATCCGTTTATTCGTTCCATAAAAGGCGTGGTCAAGACGGGTGAACGCTTGACGGTCTTCATTCAACTGACTGGTGGCAAAGGCATGACGTTTCGCTCTACCGTATTTGTCGCGCTACCGAATCAGGAATTACGTTGGCTCGGGCATTTCCTGCTGCCTGGAATCTTTGATGGCGAGCATTATTTCCAAATTGAGTCTATCTCGCCGGGTCGAGTGCGATTTATTCATGGCGAAAAGTTTTCTGGTATTTTGGTCGCGCTTGCCAAGTCTAAGCTTGAGGGTGAAACAAAATCAGGACTTATCGCGATGAATCAAGCATTAAAGATTCAAGCGGAAGCGACGTAAGTGACAGCAAGTTAAAGGTCTTCACAAATTTGGTTGTTACGTGATAAGGAAAAAACATGAAGGGTAGTTGTTTATGTGGGGCAATTGAGTATGAAATCGACAGCATTGATATGCCTGTCGCTCACTGCCATTGCCGAACTTGCCAAAAAGCGCATGCGGCTGCGTTTGCCTCGACTGCTGGCGTAATGCGTGAGCACTTTCGCTGGCTGAAAGGCGAAGAAAAACTTTCATTTTTCGAGTCATCTCCAGGAAAGTTGCGCTATTTCTGCTCTGGATGCGGTTCACATCTGGTGGCCGAGCGAGTGAGTCAGCCTCATGTTATTGTCCGGGTGGCAACGCTGGATGAAAACCCAAATGTGACACCTCAAGCTCATATCTGGGCGTCGCAAGATGTTCCGTGGCTTGAATATGAAAATATTCCTTGTTATTCGGAATGGCAGCCGGGGCGATAATGAAAGCATACCTTGACAGTAGCGAGTATATCGACTGGAAGCATCCATTGGTGGCTTTCAAGGCAGCAGAGCTTGCTGAGGGTTGTCTTACCGATGAAACTGTAGCGAAACGTTGCTTTGAGTTCGTCCGCGATGCCATTAAGCACAGCTGGGATTACCGGATGAATCCCGTTACCTGTAAAGCTTCTGAGGTATTAATCCACGGCACAGGATACTGTTATGCAAAAAGCCATCTGTTGGCCGCGCTCTTAAGAGCCAATGCCATTCCAGCGGGGCTTTGTTACCAGCGACTGACGGTTGCAACCGATGGCCCGCCTTACTGCCTTCATGGATTGAATGCAGTTTATCTAAAGCAACATGGCTGGTATCGTATTGACGCCCGAGGCAATAAGCCTGGCGTGGCTGCTGAGTTTAGCCCGCCTACAGAAAAGCTGGCTTTTCCCATAATTGATGCGATGGAAAGAGACTTCCAGGAAATCTGGGCTGAACCACTGCCACTGGTGGTGCAGGCATTGACCGAAAACAAGACAGTAGCGTAGGTCTTTGAGAATTTGCTGGACATTGAAGTTATAAATATTCACCCAATATGACTTTGCCTTTTTATTACGCACCTATTACATTGAGCCTTAAGGATTACTCGTGGAAAACACCTTTGCCGAACATTTTGCTAACGACTGGATAGATTCGTGGAACAGCCACGATTTGCAGCGCATTTTGCATCACTACGATGACGACTTTGAAATGTCGTCGCCTAAAATTATTCAACTTGCTAATGAACCGACAGGAACTCTTCGAGGTAAAGTAGCGGTTGAAGTCTATTGGGCTAAAGCTCTCCAGCTTACTCCTGACTTACACTTCAAATTGATAACGATACTTGTTGGGGTAAACAGCATCACTCTCTACTACCAAGGTGCGCAAGGCCGTCTGGCGGCCGAAGTTTTTCATTTTAACCAAGAGCAAAAAGTGACCAAAGCATTTGCCCACTATTCATCACTTACGGAATCATCATGATAAAAATCAGCATCCTGTACTCCAATAATAAAGGCTCCCGGTTCGATATGAGCTATTACATTGACACGCACATGCCTATGTCCATTGGACTTTTGAGTGCCCATTCCGGATTCAAAGGCGTTTCAGTCGAGCGCGGACTCGGCGGCGCAATGCCAGGAACGGATGCCGCATATGTTGCCATGTGTCACTTTCTTTTTAATTCGGCTGAAGATTTCATGGCCGCTTTCACGCTGCACGCAGCCGAACTCCAAGGTGATATGCCCAATTACACCGACATAGTGCCGATTATTCAAGTTAGCGAAGTTCTGATTTCTCAGTAGCCATAAAGTATACCCATGTACATACCGCCACAGTTTGAACAGCACAATATTGAGGTCATGCACGAGCTGATTCGTACCCGATCGCTTGCAACGCTGGTAACAATTGGTTCAGACGGTCTAAACGCCAATCACATTCCGCTGCATCTTTCGGCGACACCCGAACCATTTGGCGTTTTACGAGGTCACGTTGCTCGTTCAAATCCAATCTGGTGCGATCTGGCACCGGATATCGAGGTGTTGGCTATATTCCACGGCCCGGACGCTTACATTAGTCCGTCTTGGTATGCAACCAAGCAGGAGGCAGGAAAGGTTGTTCCCACCTGGAATTACACTGTTGTTCATGCCTACGGTTCTTTGCGCATCATCGATGATGCTGTTTGGGTGCGTGCTCAGCTTGAGGCTCTGACAAACCATAACGAAGCCGTTTTTCCTGAGCCGTGGGCGGTGTCGGATGCTCCAGATGACTTTACCGAAAAGCTGATTGAGGCTGTTATAGGCATTGAAATGGTTATCACCCGGCTATCCGGCAAGTGGAAAGTAAGTCAAAACCAACCGCCACAAAACCAGAATAGTGTTATACAAGAGCTGAATGCCAGCGGACAAAGCGAGGCGGTCACAATGGCTGCACTGGTCGATTCCGGGGTAAAAAATGTACGCTGACATACGCTCAATCGAAATTTAAACATCATTCACCATTCGATTAACAGCAGCTTAGCTCACCTTATTACACAAAAAAATCATGAAACCCATATCAAATACTGCTTTTTATTGCTGCGGAGTTCGCATGCAAGACGCCGAAAACGAGAAATCTGTATGCTAGGTGTCATTTTCAGGAATTATTGCAGCATTTCAGAAATAGTTGCGACAAACCGGTGACTTTGGAGGCTCGGTTACATCTAGAATGGTATCCTCGCTTTACTTGGATGCCATTTTTGTTTGAGTAGTACATTATGCCTAATACCGTTTAATTACAAACTCAAGCCAATTTTAAGGAAATTAGACTTAAGGACAACCTGGAGTGATGAAAAAGCTGGCGGGGACGTGTCCTGGTAAAGCCGCTACATTCAATCATGTGCCTGCAAGTAGTGAGCAGGCGGCCTGCGAGGCTGCTGTGTTAAATGCTTTGCATAAGGCTGGAGTAATATGAGTTTATAGATTTTATTTGGTTATTGTTTTGTTGCTATGGAGAGGCATTGTAAATGTGCAAAAATGTTAAATCGTCAACCCATTTTTGGGGCTTGCTTGGACTCGGATGTCCAAAACAAACTCCCCGAAAATGGATTTTTTGCCAAGACCGTCAGCTCTTTGTAGACAATTCTATGGTGAATTGCGGTCTTGCTTAAATTTATGTTGTAACCCAAAATAGCTAAATGGTTTTAGTAAAAAATACACTATTATTTTGGAGAATATGTGGTTCAGCTTATTGAGGGCGTGTTAAGTCAGGGGCAACGTGAAAGTCTTGAGATAGAAGATTTCATTTTTCATATTATTGATCCCGATGCCGATGAAGATAAGCGGGTGATTTTTCTTGATGAGGTGAATTTGCATGCCAAACAGCGTGAATTTTTTCTAGCCAGATTAAAAGAAATAGCTGAAGGCACACAGTATAAGTTTCTGGAAGATGCCGTCCACCTCAAAGAACCATGTGTTGAAATTGTAAGTCGGTCAGATCGATTTATAGAATTATCTAGGCACATAACACAGGATTTTTCTGGACGGCATAAAGGCCAGATGTCGCCAGGAGTGTTTGTCATTGCCACTGTTAAATATCTTGTGGCTGCAGGCAATTGGCAGAAATTAGTTTTTCTAGTCAAAATGGACAAGCGCCCATCTTTCTCGTATAGCTACAAAAATGAAAATGGCAGGCTTGTGGCTGCTATGTCTGAGATTGAAAATGCACTGAGTGAAGCAAAATCAGCAATTCAAAAAAGCGCTTTGATTGATGTATCAAATGTTTTTGCATGGGATGTATTGGCTTTTGATCAAATAAAAAAACCATTACTTGGTAATTACTATAAAGGCTTCCTGGGTGTTATAGAGCGACAAGAAGATTCATACCTAACGCGAAGCGCGCATATAACGGTTAAAAAATGGGCTCGCAAACTTACTAAAGAGCAAATGCCTGAAAATGAGGATGCTTTTGGTTACAGTGGTAGAGCATTTAATTATCTCGTCGATCATGATGCATTTGATACAGATGAGTTTATTAATGCTGTAGTAAGAGACGACGATCCTGAGCGTAAGGCGATTCTGAAAAATCAGCTTAGAGAAGAACTCGCAAGCGCTGGAATTAGTGGGCAACGTTTTCGCCCTCAGCCAGGATCGATTAGCACAAAGGATAAAAAACAGGTTTATAAAACAGAAGAGGGTGTAATTATTACCTTTGAAGGGGATAAAGCGGCTGTTGGATTAACTACCGAAAACATAGGCAATAACCGTAAACGCATTATCATCGAAACTGGAAACTTAATCATCAAATAGTCAATTATGTCTGAATTGATTGCCAAAATTCTATATCACCTTAATATATTAATAGAGGCTTCAACGCGAGTTGATGAGCAAAGCTATCGTATTACTATTGAAGGCAATTCATTAGATGCAGGCTTAATTCAAGTCTTAAAAAACATTATTCAATTATCAATAGAACTAGAATTGGAAAAACCAAATGTCCTTATTGATGGTGAAAATATTGACTTTCAAGAAGATGAAGAAGATTTTTATTTAGACCAGCCGTGGAGACTGATCTTTGCTAAAACATCTATCGCTAAACAGCTTAAAGCACGGGAAAATGAATCCACTTTTCTATTTATTTCACTTAATGGCTTTCAGAAATGGCTCAAGAATGTTGATCCGTTTGTTAAAAAATCAAATTTTGACCCTGATTTTGCAGAACCGGTAACGTTTCGAATTCAGGGGCTTAAGAATAGTTTTGGAGGGCCAATGTTGTGGGTTCTTCCAATCGGTGCTGAATCGCCAAAAATAATCCAATCAAATTTACCCGAAAGCTCTGATGTGTGTGGTTTGATTCACATCAATGCAGATAAAGCCGTCAATATTTATCCAAATGGTTTCGCTTTAACTTGGGGGAATATTGATGCGCCTGAAGCAAACCATTTACGCTATCTAAGCGCAATGGTGCTAGCAGTATGTTTGTCTCAAGAACTAAAGTATATTGACGGCGATCTTAAAATTACACTCCGGGGTGCAAAACGAATTGTTTTGTCTTTGACAGACTCTACTGAAATACCCTCATCAACTTTTTTGGGTAGCTTGGTTGACGCTGTTCGATGGGTTTATGCCGAGAAGCCTGAAACCCGTATAAAATTGTTGATGGACAGGCTTTCAGTTGATATTCAAACGGATCAAACGTTTTTGAAGGGCATGGAATGTTTTCTAAATGATGCAATCCATCAAGCTAAAGACAGTTATGATTTTGTTATTCTTGATAGGAAAGACGCGTACTATAAGGAATTACGAGAAGTAATGAAGGATATGAAGTCGCAGGCTGATTTGTTTGCGTCCAAAATAAGGGATTTAGTCGGATCATTAACGCGTGACATTTTGGGTGTTATGTTTGCAGTTGGGTTTGCCTTTTTTGGAAAATTTGACTCAAGTAAGCTTCATGAGTTACTAACATCTACTCATTTAGCATTGTTCCTCAAAGTCCTTTCAGGATATCTTGTCCTTTCTTTTATTCTGCAATTTTCAATACATTGGGCCGACGCGAGACTGTCTGAGTCAGAAAGTAAAAAATGGTTATCGGTACTTAGGAACTACACCACTAAGGCAGATAATGATGATTATTTCGTAAAACCTATGCTAAAAAGAAAATGGTCATTACGCATTGGATTAGTGGTGGCGGGACTTATTTATTTATTATCCTCATTTATTGTCTGGAATTTGCAATGCATAGTTCAAGTTCTGTTGCCTTGATTTTAGTAGGTAACAACTCTTAAATGTAGCACGCGTGTCCGGCCCAGAATTTGTTTTTTGGATAAAGTTAATCTAGATCAAAACGATACTGATGGACATAACTAGCCCAGGACATCACTGGAAAATCAGATTATTTGATTTATTGAAAAATCATTCAATCAATCAGCATACCATGGGCTTTCCTAGCGATTGGCAATAACGTCCCATCTGGAAAGCAACATCAATATGATTACTTTAGCCGAAAAAAACCACCAACTCGGCGTGGAAGCACACGAAGGGCAACGACCAATTTGCCGGAAATCATGAGATAGACGAAAATTAAACAACTGTGCTGTAAATATTCAGGATATGCCTCGGAATTAGAGCGTCATCCCCCCCGCGATTGTTGCACGCCGCTTGACCACTCAAGGGTAATGCTGAAGAAGGAATTATGAGCAAAAAAAAACCTGAGCGAATCTGATATTTGCGCCAAGTACATCACGCCAGCCGTCATTCAGGCTGGATGGAATGATGCACTCCAAATTCGTCGTGAAGTCTTTTTCACCAAAGGGCGCATCATCGTTCGTGGCAAGTTGGTCACGCGAGGCAAGGCCAAGCCAAGCCAAGCGGGCTGTTACATTCTCTATTACCAGCACTTTCCGATTGCCTTGATCGAGGCCAGGGAGAACAACTACGCCGTGGGCCACGGGATGTAGCAGGCGCTGGATTATGCCACCACGCAAGTACGGCAGGGGAAATCTGGGCTGGGACGACTTTGAGTGAGGGAATGCTTAATGGCAAGCTGTCTGCCCTGCGTTGGGTTCTAGGCGACGATTGGGATATGCAAGCGCGCCAGGATTTTTCGCGAAAGCTAAAATGGATCCGTCCGATTTTAGCAGCGAAAAATGACCTGGCAGTCAATGCCTGCGGCGGCCCGCGTTCGTCCTCCGTCCGCCACGACACACAACTTCGCGTTGCTCGCTGTGCGCCATGGCTCCCGTAATGACTTGACGCCGTGTCGGATGGCCTTGCATGTTGACTACGCTTCCGCTAGCGCTACAACTTCGTCAACACGCCCGGCCGCTACGGCTACGCGGGGGTCGTCGTACACCGCTTCACTACGTTACGCTTCCTGTACTCCTTCTTGGACACCTGAGAAAAATGACACTAACGATGAGAAATGACCAATGATTCTGACAGACAATGAGACAAGTATTGATCTGCTAAACAACGAGGCGATCGCCATAACGATTATCGACTTGCTGCGGGAGCGTCCTGATCGGCCACTGACAATCGGTGTACATGGCGACTGGGGAGCTGGAAAGTCGAGTGTTCTGGAAATGATCGAAGCGGGCTTCGTGGACGATGACAAGGTTCTATGCCTCAAGTTCAACGGATGGCGATTTCAAGGTTTCGAGGACGCCAAGATAGCGCTGATCGAAGGTATTGTGACAGGGCTTATCGAGAACCGCCCTGCGTTGACCAAGACTGCCATCGCAGCCAAGGATATCTTTAATCGGATCGATTGGCTGAAGGTCGCCAAAAAATCAGGTGGCTTGGCCTTGACGGCCTTTACCGGCATCCCAACAGTGGGTCAGATCGGTACCATCGTGAGTGCACTTGAGGGTGTGCTGGCTGATCCCGGACAGTTGGCGAACAACGAAACTCTTACCACCGCAATTGATGATGTCAAGTCGATCCTGAAGCCAGCTGAAACAAAGAATGTGCCGCAAGAGATCGAAGGCTTTCGCAAAGCCTTTGATCAGCTTCTAAAGGATGCTAACGTCGAGCAGTTGGTTGTTTTGATTGATGACCTTGATCGTTGTTTGCCGGACACAGCCATCGAAACACTCGAAGCCATCAGGTTGTTTGTCTTTACCGCACGCACGGCGTTCGTTGTCGCCGCCGATGAGGCAATGATCGAGTATGCAGTGCGTAAGCATTTCCCTGACTTGCCTGAGACGACAGGTCCACGCGACTATGCGAGGAATTACTTGGAAAAACTGATCCAGGTACCTTTCCGTATTCCGGCGTTGGGCGAAACAGAAACACGTATCTATGTGACGCTACTGTTGGTTGGTGCAGAGATTGGGGAGGACGACAACTGCTACGCAGAACTCATCAAAGCGGCCCGGTTGAAGTTAAAGCGACCATGGGAAAGCACACCACTCGACGCCGCGACTGTCAACAATGCCCTCGGCGACAAAGCTACTAAAGCACATAACGCCCTTATGCTCAGTGACCAGATCGGGCCTATTCTCGCCAGTGGCGCAAAAGGAAATCCCCGGCAGATTAAGCGTTTTCTCAACACACTGCTGCTGCGAAAGAGTACTGCGGATGCTCGCGGCTTCGGCGATGAAATTAATCTGCCGGTGCTCGCTAAGCTAATGCTGGCCGAGCGCTTCCTGCCTAGCTTGTTCGAGCAGGTTGCAACTGTGGCGGTCACTCATCCGCAAGGACACTGCTTGAATTTAGCATCTTTGGAGTATGCCAGCGCATCCGATAGCAACGGTACCACAAGAACTGAAACCAAAGAGAAATCTTCCGACGATAAATCGTCGAAGGCAGTGGTAGCCGCAGAGAGCACCATTCTTTCCGAGTGGAAGGCATCACAATCGATTATGGCTTGGGCGAGCGTGCAGCCATCTCTTGCAGAGATCGATCTTCGTCCTTATCTGTTCGTTACTAAGGACAAGAAAGATTACTTTGGTCCTGCATCGGCACTCGGGCATCTCGCCAAGGTCGCAGAGAAGCTTTTCGAATCGAAGCTGTCCGTTCAAGCATTGGAGTCGGAATTGAAACTACTCGCGCAACCCGAGGCGGAAAGTCTCTTTGAGGCGGTGCGAACCAAGATCATGAGTGGCGATAATTTCGATACCCAACCCGTCGGGGTTGATGGAATGGCCGTACTGGTCAAGGCACAGCCCAGCTTGCAGGGCAAGCTGCTGGATTTCCTCGATGCACTGCCAGTTAGCCGATGTGGCCCCTGGGTCGTAGGCGGTTGGCATAGTGCGCTCAAGGATACCGATGCAATTGCCAGGTACGAAAAGTTGCTTGACGGCTGGTCTAAGCTCACGAACAATCAGATGCTAAAACTTGCGGCAGCGGCCGCGAGTAAGACTAAGAAGGGAGGTAGCTAGTGGGAACATCGACTGCATACGGTGGGCCAGGCGGAGGTACACCACTTATTCCGTCATGGCTCGAATCGGATGGCGAGGCAGGTGGGCCTGCTGGACTCACACAGCCGGACAGCCTCCCAGACAGCGCACCACCAGCACCACCAAATCGCCCCGAGATACCTGCGCCCTCAGACCCTAATCGCTTCATGGCGCCTCGAAGTAACTTCACTCGCTTTGCTCACTCCGATGGGAACGATAGAGCTAGCTTGGGGCGCGCGGTTTCAGGCTACGTATCTACATCATCAGGAGGCGCACGACAAGCAGCACAACGCATGGGCGCTTCTCGGGGAGCTGGAGCTCGACTTTTAGGGTTCCTTACGGATGTTCAGATTCGTGGTGAAAGGGAAGCTCTTCGAGCACTGAACTTAGAGGCATTGGCGGGACGTCCGATTGATGAAATATTCGTCGGTTTGGCTGATTACATCTGTCCGAATGCTGGAACCGTTGACGATGGTATCGCTAGGGAAGCGTTCGTCGAAACGATCATCGAGCTTACAACAATGGGTGTCACCGATTTGGATGCACTTACGCCTGACCAAATGCAGACGGTCTTCGAGCTGTATGCAACTCACGCTATCGAAGCGCGCTTGTGTAACGACATTGGTACCAAGCTCATCACTATGCCCGCCAATGCGCAAGTTGCACTCCGTATCCAAGAACAGTTGCGGGATTTTATTCGCAATGGCGTCAGTGATGCACTGACCGCAGCTCGCACCGAAACGCCGGTACTGACGCAGGATCGCATCCAGGCATTTGTCGATTCGGTTTATGAACGTTCCTTTGGAATTCTCAAGGCATTTGGCGACGCGGAGGCCAACCAATGAATAGACACCTCATTGTGGGCCGCTTCGGCCCCGGCGATCAGATTCCCATTCCAAGCGCTACTGACGAACAGATAACACGACTGGAGCTTGTCTCTGGTAAAAAGTCGCTCGACCATGGCATGGACGAAGCCTTGACCATCCTCAAACGCTTAGGCGTTTTTCCCTCTGAAATTGGTCTTGATCTGCTTATTGTAGCCGCACATGTTCACGCCGCCGACACGAGAATCTCGCGCGTCGAACAATCGCAAGATTCATGGACACGCGAAATCAGACTTGTGGTGCCTGTCAGCGATCCTAATCGTTGGAATAATGCAGCAGGAACCCTTAAATGTATACTCGAATTTCTGACTGGAGATCGTTGGTCAGTAGGATTTAGGTCCAGACCAGAACGATTTGTCAGTATTATTACTTCACAAACCGCGCTGCTACCATCGACATTCGACGAGGTCAGCTTATTTTCGGGTGGACTGGACAGCTTGATTGGTGCCATCGACCTTCTGGAGAACAAGCGCACACCCCTCCTAATCAGCCACGCGGGAGATAGTGCATCGAGTGATGCTCAAAACAAACTGTTCGCTAAGCTGAAAAACCATTACACCGGTTCATTGTTCGATCGACTTCGGTTACCAATGGTTTTTGCCAACGGTTTTGTGGAAGGCGTTGGCTCCGAAAACACTACCCGTGGTCGGTCATTCCTGTTCTTCGCGCTTGGCGTGTTCGCTGGCACGGGGCTTGATTCCCATTTCGTGCTACGCGTACCAGAAAACGGGCTTATCGCACTGAATGTGCCCTTGGATCCTTTGCGACTGGGCTCCAACAGCACGAGAACCACCCACCCGTTCTACATGTCCAGATGGAATGACTTGCTCGCCGAACTGGGCATCGATGGAAGAGTTGAAAATCCGTATTGGGACAAAACCAAAGGTGAGATGGTCGCATCATGCGCAAATAAAATACTACTTCGCTTGCTCGTTAACGACTCTCTTTCGTGCTCATCACCTGCATCGGGCCGATGGCAAGGGCAGCAAGGGCACGGAATTGAGCACTGTGGATACTGCCTTCCATGCTTGATCCGTCGCGCTTCGCTTGAAGCTGCTTGGGGGCCTGGCCACGATTCGACTGTCTACACCGTGCCTGATCTTCGAGCACATCCGCTGGACACGCACGAATCGATCGGCAAACAGGTTCGCTCGTTTCAGTTTGCGATCGAGCGGTTGCGCAGGCGGCCAGACTTGGCAAAATTGCTCATTCACAAACCTGGGTCGCTTACTGACGAAATCCCGCACCTCGATCAATTGGCAGACGTCTATCGACGCGGACTCGACGAGGTCGCGCAGTTAATAGACGGCGTCACCACAAAGCCGACCTGATGGAGGAAGAGTCATGATTACGCTTGAGGGCCTAGTCGATTTCCACTGCCACCTTGACCTCTATCCCGATCATCGAGCGGCAGTACAAGAGGCAGATGCGGCCGGTGTTTTCACACTTGCCGTGACGACTACTCCGAGAGCTTGGCCACGCAATCATGAATTCGCGCGAGCTACACGCCATGTGCATGCGGCACTTGGGCTTCATCCCCAACTCGTTGGGGAACATGCCAGCGAGTTGGCATTATGGGACGCACACCTTGCGGAGGCGCGATATATTGGCGAAGTTGGACTTGACGCGGGTCCGCGCTTCTATAAATCGTTTGACCTGCAGAAGCAGGTTTTCGAGCATATTTTGCGGCGCTGTGCGGAAGCGGGTAACAAGGTGATTTCCGTGCATAGTGTTCGGACGGCAAAGGCCGTGCTAGATCACATCGAGGCATATCTTCCCCCCGGGCAAGGGAAGATCGTGCTTCATTGGTTTACAGGAACTAAGGCTGAAGCCAAGCGCGCTATCGAGATGGGCTGCTATTTTTCCGTAAATGCCGCGATGTTTAACAGTGAACGTCATATTTCTATGGTTTCGGCGCTCCCGCTAGAAAGGCTGCTGACGGAAACGGATGGCCCCTTCACCCAAACGGGCGGGCGTCCATCAAAGCCATCCGATGTACTGGTTGTCGTTGAGGCCATAGGTCGTTTGCACAGTTTATCATCCCTTGAAGTGATAACGAATATAAAGGCTAACCTGCGTGGGTTGCTTGAATTCACGTAGTAAAGGGTTGAAAGCTGACTTTGCACTCATTCAATAAATCTGTCCGAATAGGCACAGGCATCAAATCCCAATCTGGTAATGCCTCCCACGCTGGCACGACTGCGGCATGGGTATTTTGTCTAAAAAACGAAAGGTTTTTAGACAAAACGCGAAGTCCATAAAATCAATGGCCTGCGTGTCTAAAAATTTTGTCTAACATGAGCGCATGAAATATGGTTTGAGTTCACCGACCGCCGTAGGTATTCAGGTGCAACGATGGGTTAGGTCAGACGCCTAACGTTCGGTATGTGCAATTTGGATTCGGTCAATGTAGAAGCCGTTCCGACATTGAATGACGCCGAGTTGTTGCGCTCTCTCGTACTTCGCCTTGTCGAGAAAGAGACGCTCCCCGGCGACTTCTATTTCGACGACCATATCGTGGGCCGTTGGGTATACGCCCTCGTGGAAGAGAACTCGCTCGGCCAGATACACGGTACCGTTTGGTGTAAGCTTTGCTGCTGGGGTAGCAGTGATGTATGGGGGTGTCGTCTCATCCCACTGACGACCGTTCGCGTAGAAGCGGATCACAACTTTGATATCGGAGCCTACTTCAGGAAGTGCGTGCTGCTTGTGCAGTATGCGGTATGCGTAGTTCCCTCCGGCATTGTTCTCCAGGAGGTTGAACCCCATGCGCTCCCAGAAGGGGATTGAAGATGAGGGTTTGCATTCAATGTATAGGAGGCAATGATCGCGTTTGTAGGCTAACGTGATGCACCGTTCAACCAACTTTCTGCCAATACCCCTTCTTCGGTACTCATTACGAACTTGAAGAATTCCGGGTTGGATCAGACCGCCGAGCTGGAACCCAACCGGTAGGCTACTCACGCCGTCGACATATACGAGAAGCTTATCGTCCCGATGCGCACTCTCAACGACTTGCCAGTTACAGAGGAAGTTTCCATGAACCCCTCGCTCTTCTTCATCGACAAGCCAAGCATGAACGGCCTGGATGTCGTCGCGAGACGAGCGGCGGATCGTCGATCGCTTCGTGCGCCGCGTGGGTTGAGGTAGCTCTGTGGTCATGGTGTGGTGTTTTGCGATGCCTAACGTTGGAGTTCAGAGGCATTGCGCGGCTTCATCGCGCAGCATCCTCTGGAACGATGGGTTGGGCATTGTTAGCAAAGTGAGCGAGCAGTTGGGGAAGCTGCGACATATCGTCAAATAGCACTCCGTCTCCGGCTCGGCATGACAAGGTTTCACCATTTCTCACATACTGGAACGCCTTCATTCCTGCTGCTGTAGCTGCCTCAATCCCAACTTCACTATCTTCTACAACCGCGCATTGGCAGGGCATAAAGCCCATCGCCTTTGCTGCGTATTGGAATAGACCTGGCTCCGGCTTCCAAGAGCCAACTTCATACGAACTGAAGATGCTATCACCAAAGTAAGGTGCGAGGCCGCTAACTTGCAGCGCCTGACGGATTTTCAAAGGAGGCCCGCTTGAGGCAATACACCTGGGGAAGTTCGTGACTTCGAGCATTTCAAGAACTCCGGGCATAGGTTTCAACTCACTAGAAATGAGTTCCGCAACACGCTGGCGATAATGTTGTTCAAACGCATCTGGCAGATTCTGGCAAAGACGGCCTTCAAGATCAGCAAGAATTGAGGCCAGCTTTTTCCCACGATACCGTTGGATCAATGACTCCACCGTATCACTTAGCTGCGGAAGTAGATCGAGAAACGCTTGGTTGCAAAGTCCCTCGCTATCTATGAGCGTACCGTCTAAATCAAAGATTACACAGATACTGGTCATTTACCGAGACGCCCAACAAATAGTTATATGGTTTCTGTATATCACTTTTTAACGAGCCATCATAACAGGATTGCCGCCTCCATCAAATCCCGATCTTCTCCACCTCATCAAGCGTCATTTTGTCATGGCGGCGGTCGTAGAGCTGCGTCGTACGGGGGCTGGCGTGGTTCGCCATCACAGCGGCTTTCTCCAGGCTGCCGCCATTCTTGAGATAGACCGTGATGCCGGTCGCTCGGAATCTGTGGTTTCCGGCCTTTGTTGCAATCCCTGCGGCGACCATGCGGCGCTGGATCATCGCATGGGCGAGGGGGGAAGTCGTGAGCTGGTCGGTTCCGCGCACAATGGTGCGGAACAATAGCCCCTTGGGATCATCGCGAAGAGCTATGCCGTCGATATAGGTAACAAGATATTCTTCAAGATTATGGTGGCATGGCATTTCATGGCGCTTGCCGCCTTTCTCGCGCAACCGCACCCAGAGGCGGCGGTTTTGCGTGTACACGTCCTCCACCTTCATGCCCAGTGCATCGATCCGCGCGAAGGAATAGACCATCAGCGCGATCAAGGCGCTGTCGCGAAGACATGCATGTGTTGGTGTCGATACTGGCAATCAGGCGGCGGGCTTCCTCGGCATCTAATATCGGCGTTTTGCCCGTCTTCACCACATGCGACGGGCCACGCACCGATGAGGCTGGATTGGCCGGTATGATCTGACCGGTCACCAGCCAGTCGAACAAATGGCGGATTGCCGCCAGGTGTTGTTTGACGGTCGGCGCGGACAGTTGGCAGGTTTTGTCTTCGATCCACGCGGCAACGTGCAGCGGCTCCACGTCGATGATCGACGACACGCCAGCCGCAACCGCGCACCAATCGCGAAATTCCGTCACGGCTCGGACATAGGCATGCCGCGTGTGCGGGTTGAGGATATTCGAAGCGAAGAATTTCAGAAAGCGAAGTTGTGCTCGATCACCGGCGGCGGTGATTAGAGAGGGAAGCAAGGGCAGGGCGATAAGCATGCTCATAGCTGCACCCCTGTGTGCTCCTCGATTTTCTTCTTGATAAGCCCCTTCGCCAGCGCACCGAGCAACTCTAGGCTAAATCCGCCAGCCTTTTTCGCTCCTTCCATCGTCTCCCGCCAAATAACCGGATCGCGGATCGAATCAAGGAAATCATGCCCTTGCCAAGTCAACTTGGAGATTATCGGCATCTGCATGGTGATTTTCCCCTCTACTAAACCGGCCTTAATTAGCATGTTGAGGTGGTAAGTGACCTCATTAGACGAGTGATCGGTGATGTCGAGGTCGCCCGGTTCATCGGGCTGCATCCGTCTCATGCCATCTAACAGCGGGTGGCTCTCAATCACCAACAGCAAATCCCGCACTAAATCCATATCACGCTTCATATTGTCTCTTCATTCCTATATGTGATAAAGGACATTATCACATATAGGAGCGACCTTCATTTCAATAGTCGATCACGAACCACTTTTATCGACACGGGCAGATTTCAATCTTGGAAGGGGGCGCCATAGAGCACCAGGCTTTCTCTCCAGCACAGGCAAGTAATGCCAGGGATTAAAGATAAAAAAGAAAAACAAAAGAGACCGAAAAAGCGCGTCTTTCGACCCGATGTAATTATTTCTAACCGCTTACTATAGCAGCCATGAAAATAATACTTATGGCAATCGCCTTGCTTTTTTCAAGCTCGACTTATTCAAACCCTATGCTGCAAAACAGCGTCTGGGGCAGCGCGGCAAGTTATGCCGGCATTAATGTTACGACCTTATACAGTATTGCTGTCCAGGAAAGCGGAATGCGTTGGCGTGACGGCACATTTCGGCCTTGGCCGTGGACGCTGAACATCAATGAAGGGAAGAGCGGTATTAAACCCGGCGCCAGGCGATACGCTAACAAGCAAGCCGCAGAGCAGGCGCTGATGCATTTAATCAGTCAGGGCATCAGAAATGTCGATGTGGGAATTATGCAGGTTAATCTGTATTGGCATGGCGACAAGGTAGCCAATGAATTATCACTGCTTGACCCCAAAACCAACATCAACGTAGCCGCAGGCTATCTAAAAGATCTCAACACAAAAAATAACGTCAGCAAAACCGTAGCCGACTACCACGCTCCATCGAATCCGACGCGAGGTAAAGCCTATATGAATCACGTTAAACACTACGAGAAAATTATTAATGAAAAGCTTCAATAAACTGCCCATCGCAATACTGGCTGGTATTGCTATTTCAGGTTGCTCATCAATGCCGACTTGTCCTTTCGAAACATCTGGCGACAACTGCGAACGGATAACGATAGTCGCATATTTGCCACCCGTTATAACCGATCTGGACTACAAGAACATTCGAGGCTCGCAAAATCAAGTAATCGTCCAGGGAGGATTTCAACACGCGATTTCTGTTTCTGGACAGAAAAAGGCGGCTGAGCAAACCGTAACTCCGCAGTTGCAATCATTGGCTCTGGCGCCCGTTACGGACAACGCCATTCTGGACACCGAAACAGTTTCTTTTGAGTTTGACCATGCTTCAATTCCAGTGTCCGAACTGGACAAGCTGAGTAATTTCTTGCGTCGAATTGATTCGCCCAGCCTTATGCATATTCAAGTCGAAGGCCATACTGATTCGAAAGGCTCGGCAAAGTACAACAATAAGCTATCAATCAAACGTGCCAGAGCCGTTTGTGACTATCTTATTCAACACGGAGTTCAATCATCAAAAATATCACACAAGGGTTTTGGCGAAGAATTCCCGTTAGAGGCTAACGATACTGAAGAGCATCGATCTAAAAATCGTCGCACTGAAATAATTCCACTGACAGGCAGTTGAAATGAGAGACATACCTAATTACCTTGACGACCCGCAACAAGTTCTGTTTTGGGAACTCGACGAATTCATCTTGCTCGCTATCATGTTTGGTATTGGCATCATGGTGAATTATCTCGGCATATTGCTGGTGATTGGACTGGTTGGCATAAAGTTCTACCGCAAGATCAAAGACAGACAAGCCAATGGATTCCTATTGCACCTACTGTATTGGCATGCAGGACTTGGCTCATCAGAAACCCCTCCGACATCAAGACCACTAGCATTCATTCGTAGATTCTTTTAGGACACAACATGGATTACAAAAAATTTGCCTCGACTTGGCTTAGCCTGCAGGCATCGAATCGATTCTTGAAGTCTGTTTGCATTTTCCTTATGGCGCTGAATTTGTTGTCACTGATTGGCTGGCTGAAAAAGGATACTGTCGTGATTTTAATTCCGCCCGGCCTGTCAGAAAAATCAGAGATTGCCAAAAACAAGGCGTCAGAGGGTTACAAAAAAGCCTGGGGGATGTACACAGCGACGCTAATTGGCAACGTCACACCGGAAAACGCTGACTTTGTTCTGGAGTCGTTTAGCGGCATGGTGACCGGCGAAATCAGAGCCATTGTCACCGAACAAATTACTCAAGACCTCGATACGCTGAAACAGGAAAAAGTGTCTTCAACGTTTGAAATTGTCCGTGTGACCTACGAACCAGAGACAGACAAGGTCTTTGTAACGGGACGGAACCGCATGACTGGCGCAGGGGGTAAATCAACGCCAACCGAGCAAACCTTCGAGTTCAAGATCGACGTTAAGCAATACTCGCCAAGCATCACGCAAATGGCCTCTTATGAAGGTATGCCCAGATTACTAAGCGTTCTGCAGAAAGAAGAAACGAAACAGAAAGCTGAAGAAGAACGTCAAAAACTGATTAAAAAATAGGAGTCAACTATGCGAATAAAAATGTTGCTTATTTCAATAGCTTGGGCATCAACAGCCTTGGCTAACGAACTTCCACCAGAACTTCCGTTTCAGGCCGTTGATAGTGGGTTAGCGGCCCACCAGGAAGGCATTGCCGTGGATCCAGGTGTAAGTGTCGGTAATCAAAACACTAACATCAATCCGAATCAAATAAGTGAACAGATGGTTAACGGAACCACTGAAATACAAGATCAAAATCACCCATCCTCAGAGCAAGCTACGCCATCGGAACCAGCTCAAGCCCCAGAGCCCACACCAAAACCAAAGAAAAGACCCAAAATTCTTGATAAAGCACCTGAACCAAAAAAAGCGTCGGCAAAAGACTCGGCTAAAGACAAGGAAATCGATATTGGTCTCCAGTCAGGCATCACCATCAAACCCAAGCCCGGTAGAACGGAAAGCGTTGTTATCGCCAAAGGCAAGCTCAATCGTATTGTGACGCCGTATGCCGACCCGAAGGTACTGACTGTTGATAACGTAGAAACCAAGATAGAGGGTTCGGCAGTTTATATCGCCACCGATTCCGAAACGCCGGTGAGTCTATTTATTTCCGACACGGAAACAGAGAATACGACATCGCTTCAGTTAACGCCTCAAGAACGGTTGATGCCGGTAGAAATCAGAATTGAGCAGGATCCGAGCAAAGCGTCACCCACTGAGGCGGCATCATCGAGAACAGATAGGTTTTTTCGTCAAGACTCACCGTATGTTACGGAAATAAAAGCCATCATGCAAAACCTGGGTAAACAACAAATACCCCAAGGATTTACCCTGGAAGAAGTGACCAACGAGCTCCTCTCGGCAGGCGTGTGCCACGCGGCTAATTTAACCTTTACGCCCGGTCAGTTGCTTTCGGGACACGACTCCCGGATCGTCATCGTGATCGCGCAAAACAATGGATCGGCAGTCAGAGTTTTTGAAGAAGCCTATTGTGCGGCTGAAAACATTATGGCCGTTGCCGCGTGGCCGAAGGTACGCCTGGAATCGGGTGAAAAAACCGAAGTATTTATTCTGATGCGTTTGCCGGAAGGAAAAAGCGGTGAAGAAGTAAGACCCGCATTACTGTAAACAGCCAGGAGTTCAATGTGATCGATCTTGAAAAGAAAACACCCAAAGAAAAATTAGTAAAATGGTACGAAACACTTGATCCCTCAAAGCGCAAACAACTAACACTCACTGGCGGCGGTGCGGCCCTATTTGTCGCGGCCGCGATCCTTATAACCGCTACGTCTGATGATAAGTCAAAAAGTTTCATACAAAAACCCAGAAAGGTTGAGTACACGCTATTCAATGGCAAAAGCCCCAGGGATGTCTCGATAGATGCAATGGCCGGAAAAATTAAAAAGCTAACCGAAGACTTTTCAAATATCCGTATGATATTCCAGCGGCAGGATCAAAAGATTCAGGAAGCCTCTGAGTTGATCAAAACGCGATCGGACGAACTGAATAAACGCACTGAAAAATTGACTCAACAAACGACCGAACTTTACCAAAAACTCGAAGTCGCGCAGGATGTGCTGAAAAACCAAATACCTCTGCCCGAAGTGCCCTTGGACAACAAATCAACTGGCAAGAGGAAAGCAAATGCCAAATACGAACCCGGACAGCCCGAGCTATTAGGTCAGCAGCCGCCCACACTTGTTGAGAACGAAGTGGCGCCTACCGAAACAGGCCCTAAAATTCGTGTAGTAACTCGTTCAGGGGAAGGTGGTAAAACAACCAAAGATGCCAATAACAAGGATGGAACCAAAAAGACCGGCGACAAAAAAATAACCGAATTCGTTAATATCAAAAAAGCATCCAACAATATGGGTATGCCGGATATGTTCTTGCCTGCCGGTAGTATTTTGAGCGGGACACTGGTAACCGGATTAGATGCACCCACGTCAAACCAATCCAAACAGGATCCTTTCCCTGCGATGTTGCGCGTGAAGCACGAAGCTATTTTGCCGAACCGCTACCGGATGGATATACGCGAGTGCTTCCTGATAGCCAGTGGTTACGGTGATCTGAGCGCAGAGCGGGCATACATGAGAGCAGAACGCATTTCATGCGTGAAGAAAGACGGTGCAGTTATTGAAGCATCAATAGATGCCTATTCGGTTGGAGAAGACGGTAAAGCCGGTATTCGCGGTCGTCTTGTCAGTAAAAACGGCCAAATTATCGGCAATGCATTGTTATCGGGTTTCGTATCCGGCATTACCCATGCGTTTGCGCCACAGAAAGTACAATCCATAAGAACAAACGTAGTCCCAGGCGAGCCTCAAGCTTTCCAGTATCCGTCTCCGGAAATGCTGGCCGGTCAGGCAGTCATGGGTGGTATCAGAGGCGCAGCCGAGCAAATTGCCGATTACTACCTGGAAATGGCCAAAAACATCTTCCCGATTATCGAAATCGATGCCGGGCGGAAAGTTGATTTCATCATGATTCGCGGCATGTCGCTCAATCCTAAATCCAAATCGAATCAAGGGGCTGATTCCCAAAGTGGCGCACGAACTATGAACAACAACTATAGCGGTAATATGATGAACGACAACATGATGAACAGCAACATAATGAGCGGCAACGGTGTTCAGCGCGGTGGAATGGTAGGTTTTGGCGATAGATACGTAGGTGGTTCGCGTGGAGCTTATAGCGGTTATGGACGTTAATTTTAGGAGAACAGTGTGATAAAAAAATTAGGTATCCTCATAGTATTGATGGGAATCGCCGGTCAATCACAAGCCATCGACTCTGATCCGGCGGCTCAATCGACAAAACCAAGGACTGACGGTGAAATGACAGCAGAAGTCAAAGACATTATGCGCAGTGTTGACGAGGTAAAAAGATTGCCCGTGACTGGTCTGTCAATGATCAAGGCCGGCAATAAGACCTTCTTGATATCGGATAACGGCCATTTTGTAGTGGCCGGCAATTTTAAGCTGGTCGATATGTGGCAAGGCAAAATTATTGGTTCGGTGGGCGATACTAAAGGTATTGATAAAGTGGATTTACGAAAAATCGGTTTAAACCCTGATGAACTTTCGATATTTTCAATCGGTACCGGCAAAAAGGAAGTGGTGATTTTTGTCGATCCGCAATGCAATTATTGTCATGATTTAATCGGACAGCTTGAGCCATTGGGTAAAGAGTATATGTTTAAGCTGGTTCTGATACCGGTATTGGGCAAAGAGTCGGCTGAAATCAGCAAAAAATTGATCTGCAACAAAGATAAAGCCCAGTCGTTAAAAGCGCTGGTAGCGAAAGATTATTCGACGTTGCCCGCCCTGATACGTCAAGAGGGCGCCTGTAACCTAAAGCCTTTACAGAAGGCGGTGGTTGCAACCAAACTCCTTGACATTCAGGGCGTGCCATTCATCTTCCTGCCATCTCATAACACGTTTAGAGGCGGGGCTAAATCATTCAAAACCTTACTGGAGAAAGACCTTGAAGACGAAATTAATGGTAGGTAAGCGCTTTTTGAAGCTAACAACCATTGCTATAGCTGGTATTTTGCAGGGTTGTTCCTTCATGGGCATTGGTAAAGGTGATTTCTCATGTCCTGGCGGAGTTGACGGCGTCCGCTGCATGTCGGCGCGGCAAGTTTACCAGGCTACCGAATCATCGGATTATGTGAAGACGGTATCGGAAGACGACAAATCCGATGATAAAAAAAACCAGACCATCAACCCTGGACAAGCACATACAAGCCAGGTTGCGGTACCCAGTATTGAGCAGCCGATTCCTATTAGGACGCAGGCCAAAGTGATGCGGATATGGATGGCACCCTGGGAGGATGAAGAGGGCGATTTGCATGCCGACGGCTACCTATATACGGAAATTGAAAACCGCCGGTGGAATTTAGGTGATCGATTTAAGTCACCCGGCTCCGTACAACGCCCGCTTTCGATTACTACGCCATCGAAAGGCGCAAAATAAACCAAGCCCCTATCGAATCGTGTTGATATTTGAGGGCCGAATGGTAGAAAGCCCTTATTTTATATAGGCAAGGGCTTTTTTACATGGCATAAACAATTTCGTCGGCAGCATCTACCAAGGCCCAAAAAGTCTGGTATTAGTCCAGAAACAGACATAGAATCAACAGTAAATATAGCTGCGTGACAGGCGAAAATCGGCCATTGGACTAAACCGCTACGCGCTATGATGGCTGCGATTTTAAGCCTTCCGGTGATTGAAAGCGTGTAACTGTTCCCTATGTTAAGAAATGAGGCAATCCGCCTTGTTTCAAGATAGGAGCAGTGTCATGACTTCATCAATTCAAACCATCACTCCGTTACGCCAACGCATGATCGACGATATGCGGATGCGTAAACTTTCCCCTAAAACCCAGACCGGTTATATTCGAGTGGTAAAGCGATTCGCAGGATTTCTGGGACGCTCGCCGGATACCGCCAGCGACGAAGATTTACGCCGTTATCAATTACATCTGGTTGAGCATGGCATTTCACCGATTTCTCTGAATGCCACCCTCACCGGACTCAAGTTTCTGTTTGAAACGACGCTAAATCACCCCGAGTTGTTGGCTAAGATGCATTCGGTGCATGTTCCGTACAAACTGCCGGTGGTATTGAGCCGTGAGGAGGTGGCTCAGCTGCTCGCTGCCACTGACAACCTCAAGCACCAGACCGCATTATCAGTCGCTTACGGTGCCGGCTTGCGTGTCAGCGAGGTGGTGTCGCTAAAGATCAGCGACATCGATAGCCAGCGTATGACGCTGCGCATTGAACAGGGCAAAGGCAGCAAGGATCGTTACGCCATGCTATCACCGGTGCTGCTGGAGCGCTTGCGTGCCTGGTGGAAGTTTGCCCATGCCCAAGGCAAAATGTTGCAAGGTGGCTGGTTGTTTCCTGGCTTGGACCCCATCGATCCACTCAGTACCCGGCAACTCAACCGTACTGTCCATGCCGCTGCAGAGGCGGCGGGGATAACCAAGCGAGTATCCATGCATACCTTGAGACATTCGTTTGCAACACATTTGTTGGAACAGAAAGTGGATATTCGGATTATTCAAGTGCTGCTCGGTCACAAAAAACTGGAGACCACGGCACAATACGCTCAGGTGGCTACCGATATTTTACGTGAGGTAATCAGTCCGATAGAGACCTTGCAGCCTTTGTAAGTTCAAGACCATGGTGCGTCCCGCACTGGAGGTGGCGGACATCTTCCGCGCCCACGGACCTGCCTGGCGACAAGCCCAGCAGTCCCACTTAAGTCTGGGGCAACTGAAAGTCATGTCGGCCATCGAACAGTGTCGAACCGCGACCTTGGGTGGGCATCTATTGCATTGTCCTGCCTGCGAACATGATGAAATTGCTTATAACTCTTGCCGTAACCGGCACTGCCCGAAGTGCCAGGCCAGCGCGGCCAAACGGTGGCTCGAAGCCCGGCAGGCCGATCTGTTGCCGGTGGATTATTACCATTTGGTGTTCACCTTGCCCGCGCCGATCAGCGCCATTGCTTACACCAACAAGGCCGTAATCTATCGTTTGCTGTTTGAGATCGCTGCCGAGACCTTGAGCACGATTGCCGCTGATCCTAAACATCTGGGGGGCCGGATCGGAGCTACCCTCGTTCTGCATACCTGGGGATCGGCGTTAACCCATCACCCGCATGTGCATGGCATCGCCCCCGGCGGCGGTTTATCCTTGGACGGTGATCGCTGGATCAACTGCAAGCCGGGTTTCTTCTTGTCGGTACGGGTGCTATCACGGCTGTTTCGACGGCGTTTTCTGGAAGAACTGAGTAAAGCACAGGCGGCTGGACAATTGCAATTCTTCGGTGAATACGCCCATCTGGCTGACCCGGTGGTCTTCGCCGATTGGCTTGCGCCGCTTAAAAAATGCGAATGGGTGGTCTACGCCAAACGCCCGTTTGCCGGACCCAAAGCGGTATTGGCCTATCTGTCGCGATATACCCACCGGGTAGCGATTGCCAACTCACGGCTTATCAGTATGGACGAGCGGGAGGTTACGTTCCGATGGAAAGATTACCGAGCCAAAGGCAAGACCCGCCATAAAACCATGACGCTCGCTACCGACGAGTTTATTCGCCGATTTCTGCTGCATGTGCTGCCCAGTGGCTTTCACCGCATTCGGCATTATGGCTGGCTAGCCAATACCGGACGACACGATAAACTCGCGCAGATTCGTGAGTTGCTGCACGTAGTCCCTGCGGAAACAAAGGTGATTGAGTCGTCGGCAGAATCCGTCCAAGCGGTCTTCGTGTGCCCGGATTGTGGTGCGCCGATGATCATTATTGACATTTTGGCACGAAAACCGTTAATCCGCGCACCACCCCTGCAACGAGGTGTACCATGAGCTCTAGTGTATTAAACCACTCGCCAACACTTCATTGGCCTGAGCCGATGCAGGTAAGCTTTGTCTGGTGGGGTAAAATCCTCAGATCTTGCACTTCACCACAACGAAAAATCAGCGGCATCTGTTTTAAAACTGCTCACCTAAGCAATCTTATAATCTTGGCAGACCGGCTTGCTTGGCATGTCAAAGACAGATCAATCACTCAAATCCCCATAGTCCATCGCCGATCCTGACCAGTCTTGGTTATATCCCGCGGTTTCCTCCCTCGGGGCTTGTCCGACGCCTGCCCTCAGCGTTCTGCTGGCACTTGGTAGGCCTGCGATTAAGGGCAGGCATCTGACAACCCTTAACAATTTGCGACATTCAAGGTAGCTGAAAAAAGATTGTTCACCAGCGGCTGGTTTTTGTTGTGAAGCTGACTTCTATGTTCAGGCTCCGTTATTCCAGTCATTGCGCACTGGGCGCAACAAACGCCGGTAATAAGTAAGATAGGATGAGTTATCTGCCGCCAGCTTCCGCTTCAGTCGTGATAACGCATTGTGGTGTTCAAAATTATCCGAATTTCAGAAATGAAGCTCAGGGTAGCGGTTTATAAGCCAGCAGTTTGGCCAATGTCTCAAGAATCGCGCTACGGGGATGAGCCCGCTGCCAAACCAGTACAATAGTCCGGCTGGGTCGCTGACGGATGGCGATATAACGAATGTCGTTATCCTCCGGCTGAACGGCGACGGAAGGCATCAGCGTGACTCCGACGCCGTTCTTGACCATGAAACGTAGGGTTTCCAGACTGGAAGCCCGGAAGTCGTGCTCCACGAAGCGGGAAGGGTCGCATAACTTCAATGCCTGATCCCGCAAACAATGCCCCTCATCCAGCAGCAGCAAATTTTCCTTGGCTGCAATGTTGAGGTCTACTTCCTCCAGCTGAGCCAATGGATGATCAGCACATACAGCCAGGGTAAACGGGTCTTCGAACAGTGTTCGGCATTCCAGTAGTTCATGCTCTACCGGCAAGGCCAGCAACGCCGCATCCAGCTTTTTGTCGAGCAGCAACCGAATGAGCGAATCGGTCTTTTCTTCGACCAGTTGTAGTTTCAGCTCAGGAAAATGTTGCTTGATGCGGAACACATATTCCGGCAGCACATAACTCGCTAGAGAGGGAAAGGCCCCTAACGACAGCATGTTGCGATGCCGAATGCTGGCGTGGGCGGCGATTTGCCGAATGCTTTGAATGTCGGCTAGTATTCTTCGCGCAATGGGCAAAATTTCTTGGCAGGTGTCCGTCAGCTCCACGCTATTTTTCTCGCGCACGAACAAGTCTACGCCCAGATAATCCTCAAGCTTTTTGATCTGCGTGCTCAAGGTTGGCTGACCGATAGAGCACTGGTCGGCCGCCTGACTGAAGTTTCTTAAATCTGCTACCGCCACGAGGTAGCTCAAATCACGCAAGTTCATCGATTCTTATCCGCTTTAAAGTGAGTTGCTCGGCAAGAAGCCAGACAACTCTGAATGCTACCACATTGAATGGTACCATATTGCGGTTGCGCCTTATTGATTTGAAAAATAGCGCTATCGATGAAATCAATTTCAAAAAGAATGCCTTATCCGGTTTAATGCGTTTGCCGAAATTATTATTTGTAAGAGTCTAAATCCCTGGATTTGAGACTTAATGAAGAAGATAGTTTTAAAACTAAAATCGGCAGTGCCGTGTTGAACAGGTGATGTGCCTTCGCGACGATGAGCCAGGTGATTTAAAGCTGCTGGTTCTTTTAGTCGATACCATCTAAACTGAAGCGTCTACGGCATGTTTTTTCGCATTATCCCACAACAAGGAACATAGGTATTTTATGAAAACGAAACAAACTTTCCTGGCTTCCGCACTGGCAGTAGCCATATCCGCAGTGTTGACCGCCAATCCGGTTCTGGCCGAGTCGCAACCGACTATGAACAGCTTTTGGTGGCCGGAACAACTGGACCTGAAACCACTGCGCCAGAATTCGGCCGAGTCTAATCCGCTGGGCAAGGCGTTCAACTATGCCGAACAATTCAAAGCCCTCGACCTGAAAGCGGTGAAACATGATATCGCCAATGTACTGCATACTTCCCAACCCTGGTGGCCGGCGGACTACGGTAATTACGGCCCATTTTTCATCCGTATGGCCTGGCATAGTGCCGGCGTTTATCGGATCTTTGACGGGCGCGGCGGCGCTTCCGGCGGCCAGCAACGCTTCGAACCGCTCAACAGTTGGCCGGATAACGTCAATCTGGACAAGGCCCGGCGCCTGTTGTGGCCAGTGAAGCAAAAGTACGGCGCCAAACTTTCCTGGGCCGATTTGATGGTGCTGGCCGGTAACGTCGCGTTGGAAGAGATGGGGTTCAAGACGATAGGCTTTGCCGGCGGCCGGACCGATGACTGGGAAGCCGAGATGGTCAATTGGGGAACGGAAAAGAAATTTCTTGCCGACGAGCGCCACGATGCCAAAGGTGAACTGGCGAGACCGTTGGCCGCCGTGCAAATGGGGCTGATCTATGTCAACCCGGAAGGGCCTGGCGGTAACCCTGATCCATTGGCGGCCGCCAAGCATATCCGCGAAGCCTTCGGCCGGATGGCGATGAACGACGAAGAAACGGTGGCTCTGATCGCCGGTGGGCATACCTTCGGCAAGGCGCACGGCGCGCATAAGCCGGACGAATGCGTCGGCAAGGAACCGGCCGCCGCCGGCATTGAAGAGCAAGGACTGGGTTGGGCCAACAAATGCGGCAGCGGCCATGGCGTCGACACCGTCAGCAGCGGTCTGGAGGGAGCCTGGTCGACCAACCCGACCCGTTGGACGCATGATTACTTGACGTGGCTGTATACCTTTGATTGGGAAACCACCAAGAGCCCGGCCGGTGCAACGCAATGGATTCCCAAGGAAGGCAAAGGCGACAACTTTGTACCGGACGCGCACGATCCCAACAAACGCCACGCGCCGATCATGTTTACGACCGATATTGCTTTGAAAATGGATCCGGAGTATCAAAAAATATCCAAGCGCTTCCTCGATAATCCCAAGGAATTCGAGGCGGCGTTTGCCAAGGCGTGGTTCAAGCTGACCCATCGCGACATGGGATCCAAGGCCCGCTACGTCGGTGCCGAAGTGCCTGCCGAAGACTTTATCTGGCAAGATCCTATCCCCAAAGTCGATCACAAGTTGATTGACACCAAAGATGTCGCCAAATTGAAGTCGACCATTCTGGCCTCGGATTTGACGATTTCGGAACTGGTCAGGACGGCGTGGGCTTCCGCAGCGACCTTCCGCAGTACCGACATGCGCGGCGGCGCCAATGGCGCGCGGATTCGACTGGCCCCGCAAAAGGATTGGGAGGTCAACGATTCAGCCGAACTAGCCAAAGTGCTGGCTCGCCTGGAAACCATTCAAAACGACTTTAACCGCACGCTGAAAGGCGGCAAGAAAGTGTCGCTGGCCGACGTGATCGTGCTCGGCGGTTCCGCTGCAGTGGAAGAGGCTGCGAAGAAAGCCGGCGTCAAGGTGCAGGTGCCGTTCAAGCCGGGGCGGATGGATGCCTCGCAGGAACAAACCGACGTGCATTCCGCGGCGGTACTGGAACCCAAAGCCGACGGTTTCCGCAATTATTTCGGTAAGGATAATTCGCACTCACCTGCCGAAATGCTGGTCGAACGCGCCAACTTCCTGACCCTGAGCGTGCCGGAAATGACGGTGCTGGTTGGCGGCATGCGGGCGCTGGATGCCAACGCCGGACATACGCAGCATGGCGTATTCACCAACCGGCCAGGCGTACTGAGTAACGATTTCTTCGTAAACCTGCTCGATATGTCGACCAAATGGACCAAGTCGTCAGCGGAGGGTATTTATGAGGGTCGGGACCGGGCAAATGACCAGGCCAAATGGACGGCTACTCCAGTCGATCTGATTTTTGGCTCCAACTCCGAGTTGCGTGCGGTTGCTGAACTCTATGCCTCGGACGACGCCAAAGAGAAGTTCGTGCAGGACTTTGTCAATGCATGGGGCAAGGTGATGCGCTTGGATCGTTTTGACAAACTCTGACCTTGGCGTAATAGGAACCCAACTTGACTACAATCAAGTCAAGTTGGGCGCTCTGCTAAACCAAATGACTGGAATATCACCAGAATCGGACAATCGGTAACATTTACTCCCAATGTCTCCTCAGGGTAGCTATGGATAGCTATCCATAGCGACCCCTATGTATAGAACCTAACTATGTATAGAAACATTTAATTTCGACCTGTACCCCGCACGCTACCAGCGATTACTGGCAGCGCGCTATACATAATTATAAGTCTTGAAGAAACTGCATCAATGCGTCATCGACTGGGTGATAGCGGCACAGTGTTGTTTCGGGTTCTTGAAGCCTCGCCAGTGCTTTGTCCTTCATGGACAAGTCCGCCTGGACGTATCGGTGTGTGGTAATCGTGCTCTCGTGTCCCAACCACAAAGCAATTACGCTAAATGCGACACCCGATTGAAGTAGATGCATTGCTGTCGTATGCCTCTAATGCCGAGCTCGGCATTAGCGCCACAGTTTCGCCACTCATTTGCTGGAACAGAAGGTTGATATTCGGGTGATCCAGGTGCTGCTCGGTCATAAGAAGCTGGAGACCACGGCGCTGTATGCTCAGGTGGCCACCGATATTCTGCGTGAGGTGATCAGTCCGATCGAGACCTTGCAACCGGTGTAGACCCAGGTCATGGTGCGTCCCGCACTGGAGGTGGCGGATATTTTCCGCGCCCACGGACCCGCTTGGCGACAAGCTCAACAGACTCACTTAAGTCTGGGGCAACTGAAAGTCATGTCCGCCATCGAACAGTGTCGCACCTCGACCTTGGGTGGGCATGTGTTGCACTGTCCTGCCTGCGAGCATGACGAAATCGCCTACAACTCTTGCCGTAACCGGCACTGCCCGAAGTGCCAGGCCAGTGCCGCCAAACGTTGGCTCGAAGCCCGGCAGGCCGATCTGTTGCCGGTGGGCTATTACCATGTGGTGTTCACCTTGCCCGCGCCGGTCAGCGCCATCGCTTACACCAACAAGGTGGTGATCTATCGTTTGCTATTTGAGATCGCTGCCGAGACATTGAGCACGATTGCCGCCGATCCCAAACATCTGGGGGCGCGGATCGGGGCGACTTTGGTCCTGCATACCTGGGGTTCGGCGTTAACCCATCATCCTCATATGCACGGCATCGTCCCCGGCGGCGGGTTATCCTTGGATGGCGAGCGATGGGTGGCTTGCAAGCCGGGCTTCTTTCTGCCGGTCCGGGTGCTCTCGCGGCTGTTTCGACGGCGCTTTCTGGAAGAACTGAGCAACGCGCAGACGGCTGGACAATTGCAGTTCTGTGGAGAGTATGCCAATCTAACTGACGCGTCGGCCTTCGCCGACTGGCTCGCGTCGCTTAAAAAGTGCGAATGGGTGGTCTACGCCAAACGCCCGTTTGCAGGACCTGCGGCAGTATTGGCTTATCTGTCGCGTTATACCCACCGGGTAGCCATCGCCAACTCACGCCTAATAGCACTGGACGAACGGGGTGTCACGTTCCGCTGGAAAGACTACCGAGCCCAGGGCAAGACCCGGCATAAAACCATGACGCTCACTACCGACGAGTTCATTCGCCGCTTCCTATTGCATGTGTTGCCCAGTGGCTTCCATCGCATTCGTCATTATGGCTTGCTCGCCAATGGCAACCGCCGTGAACAGCTTGCGCAGGTACGTGAACTACTGCAGGTTATGCCCGCCGACACAGAGCTCAACGGTGGGGATACCGATACGGCAGGACAATCGGCCCAGCCAACTTTCGTCTGTCCCGAATGCGGTGCGGCCATGATCATCGTCGAAATCTTAGCGCGCCAACAGCCGATTCGAGCGCCACCTTGGCAACGAGGTACGACATGAAAACAAGTGCCTGCCAAACTCCAGATCATCAGCCACTGTTTCATCGGCGGTTAGAGCCGATACGGGAAGGCTTGGCCATGTGGTGTAAAAGCCCTATTTTTTGCTCGCTACCGCCACGAAAAATCAGGCGCATAAACTGCGAAATGAACCCTCTGGGCTATGCCGGGCTTCGACTGGTCGACATAAGAGCCAAGTTACCCCGTACAGCCACCTTTCAAATCCCCATAATCCATCCCCTGTTCTGGTCCACCGCTGCGTAGCCCGCGGTTTCCTCCCTCGAGGCTTGTCCGACGCCTGCCCACCCAGTTCTGTCGCGTCTTGCAGTCTTACGCAGGAGGGCAGGCATCTGACAACCCTTAACATTTAGAGACAATCACGACCGCGCCCACTTTACGGCAAGTAATTTTGCGACATGGAGTTCATCTGTGTGCCCATAGGAGACATTCGTGTAAGCGGGTCTGAAGCAGCAGTTCATTTTATCCCGTTGATAATTACAATGAATACCAGTAGACTGTGAACCAAACACGACACAGTCAGATAATGATTAGACAGCGATTTTTATTATTGTTAATACTCATGATGGTCATTACGCCGGTTTGGTCGGCGCTTGGCTATTATTCGAGTATGGTAAATTCATTATCTGCTGAATCATCTTTCGAACCCTCTTTCGAACAAGGCATCGCTGTAACTGATTCGACCGATGCTGCGCCACACAATTCCGATCATTGTCTGCATCACGATAAATTTAAAATAACCTGCCATACCAGCGGGAGTTGTACCTTTCATGTTTGTGGTGATGGCGGAATCGCCACCGTTTTTTTATTGATTCAAGCTTATAGTTCGTACCGCTACGAACACTGGGAAAAGTCCGCTTCCCGTTCTCTGTCATCCTCCCCCGAAATAAGACCCCCTATTAATAGCCTCCAACAGTCGTAGGATAGGCAGCTTTTTTGCCTTTATAACCCAGGGATCAAGTGCCTTCGGGTGAACATCTTGCGCCGACTCAACATAACCTATCCGTCTCACGGACTTTATAACGAGTATAGGAGGACGCATGTCTTCACACATTATTTTCAAGTACTTTAGCTTGATTACGCTGTTGTTTTCAGCCTGTGTATTTGCAGCTGAACAGCCGGTCATTGAGCAAGTATTAACATTAAAAGCCGCAACCGATCTGGCCGTTCAGGATAATCCCGATTTGGCGCAAATGCAGGCCAGAGCTCAAGCGATGGCGGCTATTCCGTCGCAAATGGGCAGCCTGCCTGATCCTGAAATCAGTTTCAATGCGATGAGCCTGCCGGTTAATACCTTTAACACCAGGCAGGAAGATATGACGCAACTGGGAGCGGGCATTTCGCAAGCCTTCCCTTTTCCGGGCAAGCTTGCATTGCGCGAACAAGCGGCGGCTTTTGAAGCGGAAGCCGCAACACAAAATGTCACCGAGGTACGCTGGCGATTACTGAGTGAAGTTAAAACGACCTGGTGGCTGATTTTTTATCTGGATCGCACGCTACAGATTATTGATAGCAACTATGTGTTGTTACAACAGTTTGTTCAGATTGCCAGGACTAAATATGAAGTCGGCGAAGGTCTACAGCAGGATGTATTACTGGCTCAACTGGAGTTATCCAAATTACTCGATCAGCAATTGATGCTGAAAGCATCGCGTCGCAATGCCGCTGCCAGTCTGAACGCATTGCTGGATAAACCGTCCAACATAGAGGTACGTTTACCGGATAAGGTTGAGTTGCAATTGCCGACCATCAAGCAGGAACCCCTACTTTATCAACAGGCGGAAACATCGAGAGCCATACTGGAGAGCAACCGGCAAGGCATTAATGCCGCTCAATCCCGCTTGGATTTGGCGAAAAAAGACTATCTGCCCGATTTCAATCTGGGTGCATCTTACGGTGCCAGAACCAACACGCCTGCCGGTGACCGGCGGGCCGATCTGTTAAGTTTGAATCTGAGCATGAATGTACCGATCTTCGCCGCGCAAAAACAGGCCAAGGCGGTTGACCAGCGTAACAGCGAACTGATGCAGGAAAAATACGCCTTACAAGATCAGTGGAACAAGGTGCGTTCGCAAATTTCGCAAGGTTACAACGATTACCGGCGGGCCAAAGACCAAGTGGTGTTGTTTGAAACCGGCATCGTGCCGCAGGCAAGACAAACCGTCGCCTCGATGCTGGCTGGTTATCAGGTCAACAAAGTTGATTTCCTGAATTTGGTGCGCAGCCAGATTACCTTGTTCGAATACGAGACCCAGTATTGGAAAGCCTTTACCGAAGCCAATCAGTCACTGGCGCAGCTAAATGCGGCTGTTGGCGAGGAGGAAATTTATGAATAAGCAGGTATTAATAACAGCGGTGCTGATGCTGGTTTTGGGTGTCGGTGGTGGATATTGGCTGGCTATGCCAAAAAACAAACAACCCGAGGTTGCCTTAACAGAAGCCAAGAAGCCCTTGTTTTATCGTAATCCGATGAACCCCTCGATCACCTCCCCGGTACCGGCAAAGGATAACATGGGCATGGATTATGTCCCGGTCTATGCCGACGATAATAGCCCCCCACAACGCAAAATCCTGTTTTACCGGAATTCGATGAATCCCTCGGTCACGTCGCCGGTTCCGGCAAAAGATACGATGGGCATGGATTATCAGCCCGTGTATGCCGACGAGGCGAAAACCGACGAACCCTCCGGTTCCATCAAAATCGATGCCGTCACCGTGCAAAACATCGGGGTACGCACCGCTACGGCCAAAAAAACCATGCTGTCACATGTGGTACGAGCCGTTGGCCGCGTAGCTTACGATGAAGAGCATATCGTGCGATTGCATCCCAAAACCGAAGGCTGGATTGAAACCCTGCGCGTGGATAAAACCGGGCAATGGGTCAAGAAGAATGAAGATTTACTGAGCATTTATTCGCCGCAACTGGTCGCCACTCAACAGGAATATGTGTTGGCGTTAAACGGTCTTAAGGCGCTCGAAAAAAGCCCGATTGAAGAGATACGTCTCGGTGCGGAGGAGATGGTTGTCAGTTCCCGCGAACGCTTGAAACTTCTGGATGTGCCCGAGCATCAACTGCATGATCTGGCTAACACTCGTAAAGTTAAAAAAGGCCTGCATATCCATACACCGGCCGACGGTATCGTGATCAATATAGGTGCTCGCGAAGGGCAATATGTGACGCCCGAAACCGAACTGTACATGATCGCCGATTTATCGAAAGTCTGGGTCTATGCCGATATTTACGAATATGAATTGCCTTGGGTTAAAGTAGGCGATCCGGTTGAAATGCAACTGGCCGGAGTTCCTGGACGGATTTTCAACGGGCATCTGGCGTTCATTTATCCTTATGCCGAAGCGAAAACCCGAACCATCAAGGTGCGGCTGGTATTTGATAATGCCGAATTGTTGTTAAAACCCGACATGTTCTCAGAAGTGACCATCTATGCGGGTAAACAAGTCGATGCTGTGGTGATTCCATCCGAAGCGGTCATTCGTTCAGGTGCAAAAAACCAGGTTTTTATTGTGCGCGGTTCCGGCAAGTTCGAACCTCGCCAGATTACTACAGGTTTATCATCTAATGGGGATGTTGCCGTGCTTGAAGGCCTGGCAGCAGGCGAAGAAGTGGTTACTTCCGCACAGTTCCTGATCGACTCCGAATCAAGATTGCATGAAGCCACGGCCAAAATGACGGAACCTGCCACGCCGCAACAGCCGGAACCGAACCGATTGCTGATGGAGCAAGGAGCACATCAACATGACTGATTTCATTATCAACACGTGTTTGAAAGACCGTTTTATGGTGCTGCTCGGTGCCGTTATCATGGCGCTGGCGGGGTTGTGGTCTTTTAAAAATATGCCGCTGGATGCGATACCGGATTTGTCCGATGTACAGGTCATCGTGTTCACCGATTATGCCGACCAGTCGCCGCAGGTGGTTGAAGACCAAGTTACCTATCCGTTAACCACCGCGATGCTGGCGGTGCCTCATGCCAAAGTGGTGCGCGGCTATTCCTTCTTCGGCCTGTCATTTGTCTATGTCATTTTTGAAGACGGCACCGACATATACTGGGCGAGATCCCGTGTCCTGGAATATCTCAATTACGTTAAAGGCCGATTGCCGCAAGGCATCACCCCGACATTAGGCCCCGATGCGACCGGCGTCGGCTGGATTTACGAATACGCATTGGTGGATAAAACCGGCAAGCACGATTTGGCGCAGCTGCGCTCCATTCAGGACTGGTATTTGCGCTATCCGCTACAAACCGTTTCCGGCGTGTCCGAAGTGGCTTCGGTGGGCGGCTACGTCAAGCAATATCAGGTGGAAGTCGATCCTAATGTTTTGCAGGCCTATCAAATCCCTTTGTCCACCGTAATCACCGCGATCAAGCGCTCCAATAATGATGTCGGCGGCCGTCTGTTCGAAATGGGCGAAACCGAATATATGGTCAGGGGCTTAGGCTATATCAAATCCATCGCCGACCTTAAAACTATCCCGGTGGGGGTGGATGCCAATGGCACGCCGATACGTTTACAGGATGTCGCGCATATCCAGATCGGCCCGGAACTGCGCCGGGGCGTGACCGAGCTGAACGGCGAAGGCGAAGTGGCCGGTGGCGTGGTGATCATGCGCTATGGAGAAAACGCCCTGGCGACCATTGAAGACGTGCGGAAAAAACTGGACGAATTAAAAAAAGGCTTGCCCGAAGGCGTCGAAATTGTCCCGGTTTATGATCGGGGCAGCTTGATCGAACGCGCGGTAGACACGCTTAATTCCGCGCTAACTCAGGAACTGATCATTGTTTGCAGCTTGGTTGCCTTGTTTCTGCTGCATCTGCGCTCATCGTTAGTGATTGTGATTACTTTGCCGTTGGGTATTTTGATGGCCTTTATCGTGATGAAATGGCAAGGCATGAATGCCAATATCATGTCGCTGGGCGGTATCGCGCTGGCGATTGGCGACATGGTAGACGGTGCTGTGGTGATGGTTGAAAATGCCCATAAGCATCTTGCCGAAGCGGCGGAGAAGAAACAAGCCAAACTGACTTCAGAGGAACGCTGGCAAGCTATCGGCAACGCGTCTCGTGAAGTTGGTACAGGGCTATTTTCCTCGCTGTTGGTGATCACTGTTTCATTCCTGCCGATCATCAGCATGGAAGCTCAGGAAGGCCGCTTATTTAGCCCGCTGGCCTATACTAAAACCTATGCGATGGCGGCGGCGGCGATATTGACTATTACGTTGGTACCGGTGTTGATGGGTTATTTTGTCCGGGGCAAGATCATTCCCGAGCAGAAAAATCCGATTAACCGGTTTTTGCACTTTATTCATTCGCCGGTTTTGAAGCTGGCGATGCGCTGGCGAGCGCTGACGATCATACTGGCCGCACTGTTAATGGCATCGACGCTCTACCCGTTGTCCAGGATCGGCAGCGAGTTTATGCCGCCTTTGTATGAAGGCGATCTTTTATACATGCCGACCACTTTCCCTGGCATATCGATCACCAAAGCCAAGGAAGTGTTGCAGCAGACCGACAAGATGCTGAAAACATTTCCTGAAGTACAGCAGGTGTTCGGCAAGATCGGCCGGGCGGAAACCGCAACCGACGCCGCCCCACTGATGATGGTGGAAACCACCGTTCAGCTAAAGCCCCAAGACCAGTGGCCCGATCCGGACAAAACCGCCCGGCAACTGATGGATGAAATGGACAAGGCTCTCCATTTTCCAGGCATTGCCAATGCTTGGACTATGCCGATTAAAAACCGTATCGATATGCTGGCCACCGGCATCAAAACGCCGGTGGGCATCAAAGTTTCCGGGCCAGATCTGAACGTTTTACAGACCCTGGCGCTACAAATAGCTGAAGCGATGAAAACCTTGCCGGAAACACTGTCGGCCTACGGCGACCGGGCAGTCGGCGGCTATTTCCTGGATTTTGACATCAACCGGGAAGCGGCCGCGCGTTACGGGCTGACCACCGGCGATGTGCAGGATGTCATTCAAAGCGCCATTGGCGGCATGAATATCACCGAAACGATTGAAGGGCTGGAGCGTTACCCGGTCAACCTGCGCTATCCGCGCGACTTGCGTGATAATCTGGAAGCGTTGCGACGGGTATTAATCCCCACCCCGACCGGCAGCCAGATACCCTTGACTTCAGTGGCAGACATAAACTTCAAACGCGGCACGGATGTGATTAAAACCGAAGATGCAAGACCCAATGCCTGGATCTATGTGGATATCAAGACGTCCGATATAGGCGGCTACGTCGAGCTGGCGAAAAAAACACTGGCTGAACGCGTCACGATACCAGCAGGTTACACGGTCGCCTGGTCAGGCCAGTTCGAATACATGGAACGCGCGGCGGAACGGTTACGCCTTGTTGTCCCCATCACCTTGCTGCTGATATTTATCCTGTTGTATAGCGCTTTCCGCAATATCACTGAACCGACCATCGTTATGCTGGCTATTCCTTTCAGTCTGATCGGCGGTATCTGGTTCGTGTACTGGCTTGGATTCAATATGTCGATTACTGTCTATGTCGGTTTTATCGCCCTCGCCGGTACAGCTGCTGAAACCGGCGTCATGGTGCTGAGTTTTATCGATATTGAACTTGATAAACTGCGTGAGCAAAAACAAGCGCCGTTGACCGGCGACGAAATCAGGGCAGCCACCGAGGCTGCCACAGCCCTGCGTGTACGGCCGGTAGCAATTACCTCGCTTGCCAATATCGTGGGTTTAATCCCGATTATGTGGGCCACCGGCGCCGGTGCCGATGTGACCCAGCGCATCGCCGCCCCGGCGCTGGGCGGGATGGTGACCGTGCTGATATTGAGCCTGTTGGTATTTCCGGTGATCTACAGTCTGGTCTTGCAGTTCCAGGAAAGGCGCAAGCAAGGAGGCCTTGATGTCGTTCATTAACACGTTATTTAGGGGGCGAAAACTTGTTGTTTTATTAAGCGCGCTTTTATTGCTGACTGTTTCTTCGTGCACATCAAGGACTAAATTCGTTAAAAATGTCTACTCGTCACATCCTGGTGGACAGGGGCATCCCTGGGATAAGGGGCGTTCGTTTTAAATACCAATCATGCCGGATTTAGTAACTCAGCATTTGCTAAAAAACTGGATTTCATTGTTCACCCAACGCACTATAAAGGAGGTAAAACTGATAACAAGCTAACTCTAACAACCTGAAAAAACGATCATTTGAACTATATAAATTATTTTGGAGAAAACTCATGAAAACAAAATTACTGATTACCCTGCTTTTGACTTTTGGTTTGTTGTCCGCATGTACCGAATTTAACCCGCATTCGATGGATATGGATCAAGCTGTGCATAACGCAAAAACCAAAGCCGATCATGAGGCGCTGGCGCAACACTATGAGGAAGTGGCGAAAGAAATGCAGCTTAAGGTTGAGGAACACAAGAAAATCCTGAGTGAATACCAGCGCGAGCCGTGGTTGATTGGTAAGCAGCAGGCAACCGGGTTCGGAGTCCATTGCGAAAGGCTGATTGATGTCTATGAAAAAGCGGCCAAGGAAAACCTGGAAATGGCGAAAATGCATCGCCAGATGTAATGCTTCATACAAGCCAGTGGATGGGAATGTTACTATTCACTGGCAATGATGTAACAACGCTTTTATAAAAATAAAAGGGTTCTTATAGCGAGCTTTGGAGAAAACCCATGAAAACAAAGTTGCTTACCTTGCTTTTAGCTGTTGGATTACTGTCCGCTTGCGCCGAGATGAACCCGCATCCGATGGATATGAATCTGGCCGTGCAAACCGCGAAAACCAAAGCCGATCATGAAGCGCTGGCAGAGCACTATGAGGAAGCGGCGAAAGACATGCAGCTTAAGGTTGAGGAACATAAGAAGCTGCTTAGCCAATATCAGTCAAAAGGCTTTAGACAGTCGAAAATTCTTAAAGACCATTGCCAGCGGCTGATTAACGCCTATGAAAAAGCCGTTCAGGAAAACTTGAGTATGGCAACTCTGCATCGACAGATGTAACGCTTCACACTGGGTTGATATTGAAAATGGGCGACATTGCCTGTTGTTCGAGTCCGAATATTTAATGCCTGCTTCGATGATATGAGAGTCACAGAAAAATCCATTAGCCCTGACCGCCCATGAAGACACGAAAATATAATGCTCTAGGGTGCGTAGGATGAGACACAAAGCCTATCAAACAATGGGCTTCCTTGAGGCCATACCATTATCCTATGAGCTACAAAAGAATAAAAAATGAACAACCTCCTACAAATAATTACCCAATACAAAGCCGATACGCAAAGCGTCTACAATACGTGGTTTATTGACAATGACCAACGGCTGAAAGCCTTTCGCACCATCCGCAGAGGGGTTTTTCAGGTGGTGGAAGACATTAAAAACAAAACGTTTCCCAACGATTTCAAGGGGAGTTCCCTGGAATTTGTTTTGAACTGTATTGCCGAACAAAAACAGGTGTTTGTCGGGGTATCGCATCCTTTTTACTGGAAACCCAAATTGCGCATACCCGATATTTATGAAAATCAAAGCAATAAAACTGCCTTTGGCCAATTCCTGGAAAATTGTATTAACGCTAAATCGGAAGAACAGATTATTAAAGAAATAGTGCAGTTGGATGCTCTAAAAATAAAAGGTTTGGGGCCCGCCGTAGGAAGCATTTTATATTTTTTGCACCCGACTTTGTTTCCGCCTTTCAATACGGCCATTATCAATGGCTTTAACGCGTTATTTAACGACAAAAAGAAATTAGGTTCCTGGACGGAATACCTAAAAATCAGGGAAGTATTGATTGAAACCAACAGCAAACACAAAGCCCAACTCTCTAACGATTTAGGGGCGATTGCGGGCTTGTGTTTTGAAATCGGTACGCAAAAAATGCTGATCGGCAATGACGAATATTTGAGCGAAAACGAACGAAATAAGTTAGAAAAAAACATTGTAAAACGCCAAAAAGAAATTCAAGACGAAAAACAGGAAGCAAACCTCCATTCCGAAATGCAGTTTCATCTTTTGAAAATCGGCCAAAGCTTGGGTTACGATGCTTTTGTGGCGTCAAATGACCGTTCAAGGTCTTACGCAGGAAGCAGCTTTTCGTTTATGAGTCCCGATAAATTCCCCGCTATCAATTGCGATAAAGAAACTGCCAATACGATCAAACTGATCGATGTGTTATGGTTTGAGAAAGGGACAAATACTGTAATTTGCGCCTTTGAAGTTGAAAAAAGCACCAGTATTTATTCCGGAATTTTACGGCTGACCGACCTTTCTTATTCCATTGCTACCGGCAATGAAATTTTTTATTTGGTAGTACCCGATAGCAGAGAAAAGGACGTGGTTTTGCAACTCTCACGCCCTTCAATCAAGCAAATCAAAACTCCCATTGAATACATTTTATTTTCAGAACTCCGGCAACATTGCGATGCTCTTTGTAAGTTTGGTGACAGTCACCAAATAATGAGAAAAATTGCAAAAACCGCATAAGGCAGAAGCCAAGCAGGAGAAGCGCATGAGAGTCCCAGAAAAACCTATTTCCAGTTACCCGTGGTACCTTCGTCCTTTCTTTTGGAATCAAAAAAGAAAATACGGGCAAATCCTTAAGCCGGCTTTGATTTGGGCCAGAGTCCCCAGCTTGTTTGCAGCGATAGCCCTGCTCTATGGGGTGCTGGACAGAAAAAGCAGCCCTATCGATCCTGTCCTGCGCTCCTTGGTTACGGTCAGAGTGTCGCAAATAAACAGCTGCCGTTTTTGTATCGATATTAACTCCGCCGTGTTGGCGAAAAGAGCAGGCTCCATGAACAAGGTGGAAGCCCTTGAGCGATGGCGAGAAAGCGAGTTGTTCGATAACAAAGAGAGGCTTGTCCTGGAATATGTTGAGGCGGTGACTTATACCGACCGACGGGTTGACGATGATTTGTCTCAACGCCTGCATGAATACTTTAACGAAGATGAAATAGTCGAACTGACCGGGCTCATTGCCTTCCAGAATTTATCCAGCAAATTTAACAGCGCCCTGGATTTGCCTGCACAAGGATTTTGCCGTCTGCCAGAAAGTACAGACCACAACTCGGAAAACCGATGAACCTAAAAACCGCAGTTTATCCACGAAAAGCACGAAAGACACTAAATAAAACAATATGTTGTATTGATTTAGTAACTCACCCTTTGGGTAACGACCTACGGTTTGATAACCTTTTGAAATTTTTCGTGCTTTTCGTGTTTTTCGTGGACGAAATGATTTTTCTAGGATGAACGGTAGGACCGATTCCAGCGCAGCGCTTGCTACGAGCCGGTTTATTCACCGGAAAATCCTGCTCCGGCTGTTTCTAGGCTGGCTGTTCCTCAGCGTAGCGGTCGGCGGTGTCGTTTTATGGCTGGAGGTCAATCGCATCCGGCAGTTCGTGCATGAACTCGCACTCAGGGAGTCCGCGACCTTCAGCGGGGAGTCCGCTCATAATTTAGAGCAGTTGGATTCAGCAGCTCGCCAACATCTGGCAGAGTTGGCACGGCAACTGGTCAACCAACATTTCCTGGTCGTCGAGCTGTACGACCGCAATAAACAACTCCAGCTCGAAGCCATTCGGCCTGGGCAGGAGGTCGCCGAACAGGGTATCGATCGCTATCGCCATCGATTTCCACAGGTGGGAGAATTTTCCCATGAGTTTCACTTTATCCGTGGGGGATTGCTGCTGGTCATCCTGGTTCCGCTGAAAGGCGTCCAGGATTCGCTGACCGGTTATTTCGAGGGTATCTATCAGGTCGATCGGCAGACCCTCGACTCGATCAAGGACGACCTGCTTCGCACACTGCTGTTTGTCACCCTTGGCATCACGTTTACCACTCTCCTGATGTACCCGATCGTGCTGACGCTCAATCGGGGGCTGATCAAACTGTCCGGTGATTTGCTGAAGGGCAACCTGGAGCTGATGAATGTGCTCGGCTGCGCGATTGCCGAACGCGACTCCGATACCAATAGCCATAATTACCGGGTAACGTTCTATGCGCTACGACTTGGCGAGGCGATCGGACTTTCCCATGAGAATATCCACGACCTGATTGCCGGTGCTTTTTTGCACGACGTCGGCAAGATCGGCATCCGCGACCCGATCTTGCTGAAACCGGGAAAACTGACGCAGGAAGAGTTCGAGGTCATGAAAACGCACGTATCGCTGGGCGTGGCTATCCTGAGCAAATCCAGCTGGCTCGGCGGCGCCAAGGACGTCGTCGAATTTCATCATGAAAAATACGACGGCAGCGGTTACCTGCAAGGACTCAAGAGCGAAGCGATTCCCCTGAATGCGCGGATATTCGCGATCGTGGATGTATTCGACGCCCTGACGTCCAAGCGCCCCTACAAGGAATCGTGGACGGCAGTTGACGCCATCGCTGCGCTCAAACGGGACAGCGGCAGCCATTTCGATCCGCAGTTGGTGAGTGTTTTTGCGATGATCGCACTCCGTCTTCACGAGGAGATGAGCGGCTTTGAAGAACACCGGATGGAAGCGATGTTGCAGCGCCTCATTGGCCCCTATTTTTTGGCTACTGCCGGCGGCAGTCGACGCCAAGACACATAGCAGTCAATATTCGATGCTGAGTAGCACTTTGAGTTTACTCATCCCCCAGAACACCGATCCTGAAACCGCAGGCCGGTAGGCACGGGGTTTTCCTGAAAATACGTCATCATCGTTCAAACCGGAAGCCGAATCTCGAACGTCGTGATGCCGCCCTCCGAATGCGCCAAAGCCTCTCCGCCATGAGCGTGCGCAATAGAACGCGTGATCGCCAAACCAAGTCCCGCGCCCTCACCAAAACGCTGCCGTGATGAGTGTACCCGGTAGAAGCGATCGAACAGCCGCGGTAAATGCTTAGGGGCGATGGTTTCTCCGGTGTTTTGCACCGACAAAACGACGGTTGAGATGCCTGAATCGTCAACGCGAACATCTATCCTTCCCCGTTCCGGCGTATGGCGCAGCGCATTTGAGAGCAGATTGTTGACCGCTCTGCGCAGCATCAACCTGTCGCCGAAAACAGCTCCCCTTCCGGAATAGGTCAGACTGACGCTCTTTTCCTCGGCCAACGCCTCGTAAAACTCGACTAGGCTGCTCACCTCCACCACCAAATCGACCTTTTCGCGATGCGGGACGATGAGGTTGTTGTCCGATTTAGCCAGGAACAGCATGTCGGCAATCATCCGCGACAGACGCTCGAACTCTTCCGCGTTGGAAGCCAGTACGTCCTGGTATTTGTCGAGTGTTCGGGTCTTGGACAGAGTGACCTGGGTTTGTGTCAGCAGATTGCTGACCGGCGTGCGCAACTCGTGGGCGATATCCGAAGAAAAGTCGGACAGCCGGCGGAAGGATTCTTCGAGCCGTGCCAGCATCTCGTTCAGGGTTTCCGCTACCTCGGCCAGTTCGACGGGAATGGAGTCTAAAGGCAGCCGTTGGTCGAGGCGGTTCGCGGTGATGCCCGCAGCACTACGACTGATGTCCCGAAGGGGCGCCAGTCCCTTGCGTGCTGCTACCCAGCCGAGAAAGCCGGTCAGCAGCGCCGCCAGGCCCATGGCTGTCCACAACGCCGTCCGAAACGAGCGCATGAAATGCTCGTGGTGCGACAAGTCGGTGGACACGGCTACGACCGCCGGAGCCGCGCCTTCGATACGGGTCGGCGCTTCGGCGGAAATCCCGCGATAGCGACGGTTCTCGGGGTCGATCCAAAGCATCGGGCGGAGGGGCGTCTCTCCAACTCCGGCAAGCAGCTCTTCCGGTAACTTTGCACCTTCAGTCGAATACAGGGTCTGACCATTCGGCTTCAAAACGACCACCGCCAAACCGGGGTGTCCCACCATGGAATCTTGCAGTTGTCCCGGCAGCGCCTTCAGTTCCTGGTCGGAGCGAACTTTCTCCAAGGTATGGCTGAGAAGTTCCAGTTTGCCGCCGAGCAATTCCATGTCCAACTCTTCGAAGTGCCGCTCGACGAGCGAGCCGATCAGCAGCCCCAACAACAGCAGCACCGTCGTCGAGGCCGACGCGAACAGCAAGGTCAACCGGAAGGTGATGGATTTGCGTCCGATCGGCCTCACTCGGTTGCCTCCAGCACGTAGCCCATGCCGCGGACGGTGTGGATCAGTTTCGGCTCGAAACCGTCGTCGACTTTTGCCCTCAGACGGCGGATGGCGACCTCGATCACGTTGGTGTCGCTGTCGAAGTTCATGTCCCAGACCTGGGAGGCGATCAGGGAGCGGGGAAGCACCTCGCCTTGGCGTCGCAACAGGAGTTCCAACAGCGCGAATTCCTTGGAGGCTAAATTGATCTTCTTGCCCGACCGGGTCACCCGGCGTCGCATCAGGTCGAGTTCGAGGTCGGCGGCTTGCAGAAACTCTGGCTCCTTGGCCATCCCTCCGCGCCGGAGCAGGGTTCGAACACGGGCCAGCAGTTCGGAAAAGGCGAAAGGCTTCACCAGGTAGTCGTCCGCCCCGAGTTCCAGTCCCTTGACCCGATCATCCACACTGTCGCGGGCCGTCAAGAAGAGCACCGGCATTTCCTTACCCGAGCGACGGATGCCTTGCAGCACCTGCCAGCCGTCGATGCCCGGCAGCATCACATCCAAGACCACCAGATCGTAGGCTTCGGTGAGGGCCAAATGCAAACCGTCCAGCCCGTCGCGAGCCAAATCAACGACGAAGCCGGCCTCGGACAGACCCTGTCTCAGATAATCCCCGATTTTGGGTTCGTCTTCCACGATCAGGATTTTCATGCGTACTCCACAGCGTAATTTGTCTCATATTTCAATGCCATTTTACACCGGTGGCGAGATCAGGTCTCGCAGATTACGTAAATGTAATCTGTGAGTCAGGTTCCCGTTAACTGGGATGTCATAAAATACACCTACAAACAATCTGCGAGAAGTTTCCATGAAAAAAATTCTGCTGGGCGCATTTGGCGTCCTTGGCCTCGGCGCCGTAACGGTGATTGGCCTGCTCCAGGCCGGAGCGATCGATATGGCGGCCGATACGCCCCACAGCCCCTCCGTCCACCGACTTATTGAGTGGGCGCGGGAACAGTCCATCGCCCGCGGGGCCGCCGACATCGTTCCACCGGACGATTTGTCCGATGCCGGCCGGATTCGCCGGGGCGCCGGCAACTACGACGCCATGTGTGCGAACTGCCACCTCTCACCCGGCATCGAAGATTCCGAAATACGAAAAGGCCTCTATCCGACCCCGCCGAATCTCTCCAAACCTGCAAATGCCGACGATTCCGACCGGACGGATGCCCGCCGGTTCTGGATCATCAAACACGGCGTCAAGGCGTCCGGCATGCCAGCCTGGTCGAAAAGCGGCATGGAGGACGAGGCCATATGGGATCTGACGGCTTTCCTTAAGATCATGCCGAGCCTTTCCCCGGAAGAGTATCGCCGGCTGGTCGAATCCAGCGATGGGCATAGCCATGGCGGTCAGGAGGAACACTTAGCCGAAAAGGTAAGCAAGTCCGGCGCCGCACACCCTCACGGCACGAAACCGCATTCCCACAAGCACGGCGCTCATAAGCACTGACCAAGCCCCTGAAGATTACGGAAGTGTAATGTCTCGGCCAGCCTCCCGTAAGGAACAACCCTTTAAACTGGCCACATTTAAATCAACCTGGAAATAATCATGAAATCAGTTCTGAAACCACATCTCCGTTCCTTGCTGTTAGTCTTCCTCGTCAGCACCGGTACTGTTTGGGCGCAAGCCGCGACACAGGTGGAAGTGTTCAAGAGCCCCTCTTGCGGTTGCTGCGGAAAATGGATTGAGCACCTGCAACAGAACAGTTTTCTGGTAAGCACCCACGAAGTGAACGACGTCCCGGCAGCGCGGAAAAAACTGGGCATGGCCGATCGACTAGGTTCCTGCCACACCGCCCGGGTCGGCGACTACGTCATCGAGGGCCATGTTCCCGCCGCCGACATCCAGCGCCTGCTCAAGGAAAAACCCAAAACACTCGGCTTGGCCGTTCCCTCTATGCCGCCCGGTTCGCCGGGCATGGAAACCGCCAACCCCGTTCCGTACGAAACCCTGCTCGTCCAGGGAGACGGCAGCACCCGGATTTTTGACAAACACTAAATCCACTAAACCCTAGGAGAAAACCCATGAAAAGTTTGATTATCGTCACCCTCGTCGCCGCAGTCTTTTCTGCACACAGCATCGCCGCTACAGACCACGACGCTCATGGCGGCCATGGCGCGATGCCCGTGCAGAAAATCGACAAGCCGGCTGGCAAAGTCACGGCGTCCCAGGGGGGGCAGCCCAACTCGAAAATTAACGCGAGTCGTTCCGGGCCAGCCTCATCTAACGGTCATGCGCACGAACATACTGACGCTAAATAAGAAATCCATACTAAATAATATTACTGAGAATCCTATGAAATATATGAAATTTGCATTAATCACCCTTTTTTTAGTCGCTGTTTCTGCGTGCGCAACAGATTCCAATAGATCTAAAGATGACAGTCATTCACATCGTGGCAGCAGCGGCGGACATAGCCATTAAAGTGCGTTGGGTTAGCGATAGCGTAACCCGACATTTGCCGCATTGATATGTTGGGTTACGGCTACCGCCTCGGCAATTGCTCCTGCATTGCTCTACCTCCTGCATAACCCACAGGGATGTGGGGAATGCAGATTTTGCATGGAGCAAAATATCTGCCCATGCAGTCGTAACCTACGACTTCAGGCAACCTAGGCCGAACACGATTTCTTGTCTGAGGACACATCACAATGAAACATATTTCCAAACCTTCGCTATTATTGCCTAATCCTTCCCGTCGGCGCTTCATTGAAGGGCTGGCCGCCGGCGGTATTCTATTAGGGCTATCGCCGTGGATCGAAACGGTTCAGGCCAAGGAAACAACGCAGCTCGCCGAGATACTTACCGGCACGGAGTTTGACCTCACGATAGCGGAAACCCCCGTCAACTTTACCGGTGCGCCACGTATGGCAACCACCGTTAATGGTTCGATTCCTGCGCCTACACTGCGCTGGCGAGAGGGGGATACGGTGACGCTTCGTGTCACCAACCACCTCGCCGAGGAAACCTCGATTCATTGGCACGGCATCCTCCTGCCTTATCAAATGGATGGGGTACCGGGTATCAGCTTTAAAGGTATCGCGCCGGGGGAAACCTTTACCTATCGCTTCAAGGTACAACAATCCGGCACCTACTGGTACCACTCCCATTCCGGCATGCAGGAGCAGACCGGCTTGTACGGCGCTATCATCATTGATCCGGTCGGTGCCGACCCGATCCTCGCCGATCGCGACTATGTGGTGCAACTGTCCGACTGGAGCGACGAAGACCCGATGCGGGTTTTCGAGAAGCTCAAAAACCAAAGCGACTACTACAATTTCAACCAGCCGACGGCTGTCGATTTCTTTCATGATGCGGCTGGTGAAGGGGTTGTATCGGCCATCCAAAAGCGGCACATGTGGAACATGATGCGCATGAATATGACCGACCTGGCCGATATTTCAGCTTACACCTATACCTACCTGATGAACGGAACCACCCCGACCGACAACTGGACCGGGCTGTTCCGTCCGGGCGAGAAGGTGCGGCTGCGCTTCATCAATTCCGGTGCGATGACGTTTTTCGATGTGCGCATACCTGGGCTCAAGATGACGGTGGTTCAGACCGACGGACAGAACGTCGAGCCGGTCACGGTGGACGAAGTCCGCATCGGACCTGCCGAGACCTACGATGTCATGGTTACACCCGAAGAAGGGGCTTATACCCTCTTTGCCCAGACTATGGACCGTACCGGCTATGCCCGTGGTACGCTGGCAACGCGTGTCGGCATGACGGCGGCGGTGCCCGCGCCGGATAAACCCGAACCGCTCACCATGGGGGATATGATGGGCGACATGGGCAGTGTCGGGATGGCGGAGATGAATCACGGCGGTATGGCTATGGATCACAGCGCCCACGCCATGGGCGGCGGACAGGTGCGCGTGCGCCACGCCAGTACCGAATACGGTTCCAGCGTAGACATGCGTGTAGACACGCCGCGCACCAATCTGGATGATCCCGGCATCGGCCTGCGCAACAATGGCCGCCGGGTGCTGACTTATGCCGATCTGCACACCATCGGTGGGTCGCTGGATCCAAGAAAACCGGATCGGGAAATCGAGCTCCATCTCACCGGCAACATGGAGCGTTACAGTTGGTCTCTTGATGGCCTTGAGTTCGGCAAATCCACGCCGGTGCATTTTCGCTATGGTGAACGGCTGCGCGTGATTCTGGTCAACGACACAATGATGACCCATCCCATGCATTTGCATGGCATGTGGAGCGAGCTGGAAAGTCCGGACGGACGCTTTCAGGTACGCAAGCACACCCTCATTGTGCAGCCCGCGCAGCGTATCACCTTCCTTGTCACCGCCGACGCCTTGGGCCGTTGGCCTTGGCATTGCCACCTGTTCTTGCACATGCATGCGGGCATGATGCGTGAAGTGGTGGTGGCCTGAGTATGTGCAATCAAACAGGGTAATCGAAAAGAGGAGCAGGAAACAATGATGAACTATCGAGTAAATTTGATCGCCACTTTGATGGTTCTCAAACTATCTTCCGCTTGGGCGCAAGATCTAACAACGATGGAAAAAGTGCAAACGAACCAAGTTCACGCCGACCACGCCAATCGTTCCGCGCAGACGGAGCGGAAGCGGCGTAATATAAAGCCTGGGACAGAATCAAAGCCGACTCCGACAAAAGCATCCGAGCAGATAGGGGCGACCAAGGATATGGATCACGGCAAGATGACGCACGGCTCCATGCCGGGCATGGAACAAGGTGATAAGTCCGGCACGGGGGAGGGTTCAGGGCATGACATGATGCACGGTGCCGCAACTTCCGGGAAGGCCGACGACATGAGCAACATGAATCACGGCGGCGGCGAATCCATGTCCATGCAGGATGGTTCGGCCCCACCCGACGCCCGCGATCCGCACGCCTATTCAGATGGCTACGACTTCGGCCCGATTCCACGGCCAAGGATGGGGGACGAAGATAACTTTGGCTCTCTGTTGGTCGATCGGCTTGAAAGTTCGACTGCTCGCGGCAGCACCGCTATGACCTATGACTGGCAGGCCTGGTATGGCCAGACTTATGATCGCGCACTCATCAGAGCCGAAGGCGAGATTGAGAGCGGTACATTTAAAGACGCACGCAACGAGTTGCTTTGGGCGCACGCTATTACCGCTTATTTGGACACGCAACTGGGTGTGCGTTACGACAGCGGCAAGGGCACGGATCGCGGCTGGCTCGCCTTCGGCATCCAGGGGCTACTGCCTTACTGGCTGTATGTGGAAGCGACGGCTTATGTCAACGAACAAGGGCGCACCGCATTCCGTCTCGAAACAGAATACGACTTATTGCTGACGCAAAAGCTCATCTTGCAGCCCCGCATCGAGACGAATTTTTATAGCCGACGAGACGACACGCGAGACGTGAGTAGCGGCTTGTCCAACATCGAAGCAGGTCTGCGCCTGCGTTACGAGATTCGACGAGAATTTGCCCCCTATGTCGGCATTGAATGGGCCAGTCGATTTGGCTCGGCGGCTGATAATATACGAACCTCCGGCAAAGATGCCGAGGAAGCGCGGTTCGTTGCCGGGGTGCGTCTCTGGTTCTGAGCCTACGGGGCTTAACTACTCAGCAGTTAGAAAAATGGAACGCAGATGACACAGATTAGACAGATAAACACCGATAAAACAATGGACTATATCGATTAAAAATCCGTTCAAATCCGTCCCATCGGTGTCATCCGTGTTCCATTGTATTTAACCAGGCATTTTATTTATTGCGAGTTGCCTTATTTAGTTTTCATTCTTAATGTTAATGGGAGAAATACCACTATGAACGCATGGCACAAGCTATCGATTACCGAAGTCGCAAGCCGTCTTGCTACCGATGTGGAGCAGGGACTTTCTGCCAATGAAGCGAAAAAGCGGCTCGCCCGGTATGGGCAAAATAAACTGCGCAAGGGCAAGCGGTTTTCGGCTCTGGTCATTTTTGTAAGCCAGTTTAAGAGTCTGGTTATCTGGGTGCTGATGGGTGCGGCGGCAGTTTCCGCTGCATTGGGCGAAACCATAGACGGCACCGCCATCATTGCCATCGTAATCCTGAACGCGATAATCGGCTTCATCCAGGAATACCGTGCCGAGAAGGCGGCGGCCGCGTTGGCCCGTCTGACAGCGCCCCATTGCCGCGTGGTGCGCGGCGGTCATACTCTGGTGGTTACTGCTATAGAAATTGTTCCGGGCGACATCCTGTTGCTGGAAGGCGGGGATCTGGTCGCTGCAGACGCTCGCCTGATCCAAACATCCGTTCTTCACATCAACGAAGCGCCGCTTACCGGCGAATCGCAAGCGGTAGGCAAGTCCACAGACAGCCTGCCTCCGGAAACGCCTCTTGCAGACCGGAACAACATGGTCTTCCTCGGCACCAGCGTAACGGGGGGAACCGGCCGTGCCTTGGTGGTGAATACCGGCATGGAGACGGAACTCGGCCATATCGCCACGCTTCTGGACACCGCCGAAAGCGGAGAAACCCCGTTGCAACGCCAACTTGAACGGGCAGGACGCCTGCTGTTGATGGCCTGTTTCGGCATCGTCACGCTAATTTTCGGCCTAGGCTTATTACGGGGAATTGCGCCGTTTGAGCTTTTCTTGAGCTCGGTGAGTCTTGCGGTAGCGGCTATCCCGGAAGGCCTGCCTGCGGTGGTGACTATTGCGCTGGCTTTGGGTGTGCAGCGCATGGTACGGCGTCATGCCTTGGTGCGGCGCTTGGCTTCGGTTGAAACGCTAGGCCGTGCCCAAGTTATCTGTACGGACAAGACCGGCACGTTGACGATGGGTGAAATGACAACCCGCAAGTTGATCACCTCAACAAACTTGTATCGCGTTACCGGCGAAGGCTACGCCACGGAAGGCGCATTTTTTTCCGGCAATGTGGAAAGCCTGCCGTCAGAAAGTCCTGAACTCCTGGCCTTGTTGCGCACGTTGGCCGCCTGTAATGATGCCGAACTGACCCTAATAGATAACCGGCCTGGAGTGATCGGTGATCCTACTGAAGGAGCACTGCTGGTAGCCGCCGCAAAAGGCGGCTTTACCCGTGAGGTCTTCGAGACTGAAATGCCGCGCTTGGCTACTGTGCCTTTCGATTCCGACCGCAAGCGCATGACGGTCATTCGTAACCGGGAAAGCTGTATCTGGGCGTTCGTCAAAGGCGCACCCGAAGTTATTCTCAGCCGTTGCACCCTAATTAGAACCGATCAGGGAGTAAGAGAATTGACCGAGAATGACCGTAGCCGGCTGATACAAGCCAATGCCTTACTGGCGCACGATGCCCTGCGTGTGCTTGCCGTGGCTGAGCGCCCTCTGGATGGCTTTAGTTTCGAAGCCGGCAGGTCTGTAAACGATGCCGAGATCGAGCAGGAACTTATCCTATTGGGACTCGTAGGCTTACAAGACCCACCACGAGGCGAAGCAAAGGAGGCTGTCGCGAAATGCAAACGGGCCGGCATCAAAACCGTGATGATCACCGGCGATCATCCGGACACGGCGCAAGCAATAGGCCATGAATTGGGCATCCTGGGCAAGGGTGACGAAGTTCTCGTGGGAACAGAGCTTGACCGTCTGGATGACGAAGCGCTGAAACAACGTGTCGCACAGGTTGCCGTGTATGCACGGGTTACCGCCGAGCACAAGCTCCGCATTGTCCGCGCATGGAAAGCGCTGGGCGCAGTTGTGGCGATGACCGGAGACGGGGTTAACGATGCGCCAGCGATCAAAGAAGCGTCCATCGGTATCGCCATGGGCATTACCGGCACCGAGGTGACCAAAGAGGCTGCGGATATGATTGTTACGGATGACAACTTTGCTTCCATTGTCGCTGCCGTAGAGGAAGGGCGGGGTATCTATGACAATATCGCCAAAACTTTAGCCTATCTACTGGGCAGCAGTACCGGCGAATTGATCGTGATGCTGGTCGCGGTTCTGCTAGGTTGGCCGCTGCCGTTATTGCCGCTGCATCTTTTATGGATCAACCTGGTGACAGACGGCTTTGCAGCGCTGGCCCTCTCGACCGATCCGATTGATCCCGACGTGTTGAGCCGTCCGCCGCGACATTCCCAGTCACTGCTCAATCGGGATTTACTCAAATTAACCCTGTTCACCGGCTTGCTGGCCGCCAGTGTCACTCTCGGCGTGTTTGCTTATGAACTCTATATCATCGGCAACAGTCTTGATCATGCCCGCGACGCCGCTTTTACCGCTCTGGTGATCACCGGATTGTTGCGTGCCTTCGGCGCACGGAGCGAGCAGCGCACCCTTTGGCAGATAGGCCTGTTTTCCAACCTGCGCCTGTTTCTGGTTGTGGCGGTGAGCTTCACCTTGCAGTTAGCGATACATCATGTTCCTATGCTACAAACGCTGTTTCAGATCGAACCGGTTTCTGTCAATCAGTGTGTGAGCTGGATCAGCGTTGGATTCATACCGCTGATTGTGCTGGAACTGAGAAAAGTCATCCGTCGTCCCCGAGCAGCAAAGGATAAGACCATGAAAAAATACGCTAATGAAACAATCTATACCTGCCCCATGCACCCTGAAGTTCGGCTGGAAAATCCCGGCACCTGCCCCAAATGCGGGATGCCCCTGGAGCTGATGGCTCCGGTGGAAAGCAAGGTTTTTGAAAGCCATGCCGAATATGTGTGCCCGATGCATCCTGAAATCATCCGCAGTGAGCCGGGTTCCTGCCCCAAGTGCGGCATGGCTCTGGAACCCCGGGACATTTCAGGGGAGGAACAGGAAAGCCGCGAACTCACCGCTATGAGCCGAAGGTTCTGGGTCAGTGCCGCGCTGTCGATACCCGTGTTCATTTTGGCGATGGCTCATGACCTGATGCCGGGCATGATTGCTAACGTTTTCTTTACCCACTGGCAGCAATGGATTGAATTTGCTTTAGCCACGCCGGTCGTTTTGTGGGGCGGCTGGCCGTTTTTTCAGCGCGGCTGGCGTTCCGTTATTAGTCGCAATCTAAACATGTTTACGCTGATCGCCCTGGGTATCGGCGTTGCCTGGATTTACAGCGTGACAGCAACATTTGCGCCGGGAATTTTTCCGTCAGCCATGCGCAACCTAGACGGCAGGGTGGCGGTCTATTTCGAGGCCGCCGCCGTCATTACTGCGTTGGTATTATTAGGACAAGTGCTGGAATTGCGGGCTAGAAGTCGCACCAATCAGGCCATCAAAATGCTGCTGGAGCTGGCACCGAAAACAGCGCGCCGGGTTCATGGCGACGGCAGGGAGGAAGATATTCCCCTGGTCCAGGTGCAACCGGGCGATATATTACGCGTCCGGCCCGGCGAAAAAATCCCTGTGGACGGTGTCGTGCAGCAAGGTTACAGCAGTGTCGATGAATCGATGGTGACCGGCGAACCGATTCCGGTGGAAAAAAATGCAGGGGATAGGCTGATAGGCGCCACCGTCAACGGTACAGGAAGCCTGCTGATGCTCGCCGAAAAGGTCGGCGGCGAAACGCTGCTGGCACGGATCGTGAAGATGGTCAGCGAAGCGCAACGTAGCCGGGCGCCGATCCAGAAACTGGCAGATGTGGTTGCCGCCTGGTTTGTGCCGGCCGTTGTCATCATTGCCGTCATTGCCTTGATCGTCTGGTGGCAGTGGGGGCCTGAACCGCGTCTGGCGCATGCCGTTGTTAATGCGGTAGCCGTGCTCATTATTGCCTGCCCCTGCGCTCTCGGTCTTGCCACGCCGATGTCGATTATGGTCGGTACCGGCAGGGGCGCTCAGCTCGGGGTTTTGATTAAAAATGCCGAAGCGCTGGAAATCATGGAAAGAATAGATATCTTGGTGGTCGATAAAACCGGCACACTGACCGAGGGTAAGCCCCGTCTGATGTCAGTCATAGCCAGCAAGGACTTTTCCGAAGAAGAAGTATTGTATCTCGGCGCAAGCCTGGAACGGGCCAGCGAACACCCACTTGCTGCCGCCATTGTTAAGGGGGCTGAAGGAAAAAGCATCAAGCTGGCTGCCGGAGAGCAGTTTGAATCGGTAACCGGCAAAGGCGTTTCCGGCAGGATTTCAGGACGCAAGGTTGCGCTGGGTAATGCCCAATTAATGGAGGCGCAGAATATCGATATAACGCCTTTAATAAAACAGGCTGACGAACTCCGTTTTGAAGGGCAGACTGTCATGTTTGTCGGCGTGGACGGCAAACTTGGTGGATTTATCAGTGTTGCCGATCCGATCAAATCGTCAACGCCGGAAGCGCTGAAAGCCCTGCACGAAGCAGGGATAAAAGTCGTCATGCTGACCGGCGACAACAAAACGACAGCCAATGCCGTGGCAAAAAAACTCGGCATAGACCGGGTTGTAGCGGAAGTATTACCCGAACAGAAAACCGAAATCGTTAAACAATTGCAGGCCGAAGGCCATATCGTGGCAATGGCGGGCGACGGTATCAACGATGCACCGGCCTTGGCGCAGGCACATGTCGGTATTGCGATGGGTACGGGCACCGATGTCGCGATGGAAAGTGCGGGGATCACGCTGGTCAAAGGCGATCTGCGTGGAATCGCCCGGTCACGGCGTTTAAGTCAAGCCACCATGAGTAATATCCGCCAGAACCTGTTCTTTGCGTTCATTTACAACGCCCTCGGCGTTCCCGTTGCCGCCGGTGTGCTGTATCCGTTTTTCGGCATTTTGCTGTCTCCGATGATTGCGGCGGCAGCGATGAGTTTTAGTTCGGTTTCAGTTATTATGAATGCGCTACGGCTTAGAAAATTATCGCTATAAAATATCAGTTGATCTAAAAATTGACTTTATACTCTAGCCGCTCAGAAAAAGGACGTTTTCTGAACAGTCCAATACCATACTTTTTTAGCAATTTAGATACATTCATGGTCGTCTGCTCCTGTTAAGGGTTGTCCGATGCCTGCCCAACCAGTTCTGTCGCACCTTGCAGTCTTGCGCAGGAGGGCTAGCATCTGACAACCCTTAACACTTTGCGACATTCAGTTTGCTGAAAAACATTGTTTACCAGTGACTGGTTATAGTTGCGAAGCTGACTGAGATGTTCGTATCTATTCCGTAAGCGCATCAATAAATTCATAAATAGTATGGCATTTGACTCAATGGCATAAGTCATAAGTATTCTTTAGAAAAATGCGTACGCTTAGATCAACAATTGAGTCATCGTGATCTTCCACAGAATAATTTTCCGCTTGCATAATTTGTTTATTACACTAAGATAGTAATCAATTACTATCTTTTTGAGAACAACAGTGAATACCCATGTAAAACATCTTCCTGCCAATGAACGACGTGCCGTAACAGTCGAGGCTGTGATTGAGTTGGCGGGTTCGCAAAACCCCAGCGAAATCACAACGGCAGCTATCGCCAAGCATATGAACCTGACCCAGGGCGCGTTGTTTCGTCATTTTCCGACTAAGGATGCCATTTGGCAGGCAGTCATGGAGTGGGTGGCAGAACGACTCCTGGCCCGGATTGATTGTGCCGCGCAAGGTATTGAATCGCCTCTAGCCGCGATGCAGGCGATATTCATGAGCCACGTCGAGTTCGTGGCCGAGCATCCTGGGGTTCCCCGAATGATGTTTGGTGAATTGCAACGTGCCGAGCAGACGGCACCCAAGCGCATAGTGCAAGCGCTGATCCTGCGTTATGGAGAACGCCTGCACCGACTGATCGAGGCGGGCAAGGCTTGTGGCGAGCTGTCCACCGCACTCGATACCGAAGCCGCGGCCACCCTGTTCATCGGCACGATCCAAGGCTTGGTCATGCAATCGCTACTGGCCGGCAATGTGGAGCGTATCCGCCACGATGCGCCACGCGTCTTTGCAATTTATCAGCGTGGCATTCGGAGTGCGCAATGAATCGCATGCCTCTGCAAAAACGAACCTTGGCGCTTCTGGTAGTTATTGTGCCGTTGCTTGTGTTTTTCGTCTACGTCGCCTTACGATCCGGTCCGCTGGCATCGGTAACCGTGACGGTCGCGGAGGTAAAGTCTAAGTCAATTACCCCGGCGCTATTCGGTATCGGTACGGTGGAGGCGCGCTATACCTACAAAATTGGTCCCACGGTTGCCGGTCGCGTGCAACGTCTGGAGGTGCATGTGGGCGATCGGGTGAAGGGAGGTCAAGTGTTAGGCGAGATGGATTCGGTCGATCTCGATGATCGCGTCCGCTCACAGGAATCGGCATTCAAGCGTGCCGAAGCGGCATTGCGCGAAGCGGCGGCTCGGCAAGCGTATGCGAAGGCCCAGTTGCATCGATATGAACAATTGTTTGCTGTACGCTCGACCAGTGAAGAAATAGTCGCCACCAAGCGACAGGAATTGCAGATTGCGGATGCCGTGCTTACGGTTGCCCGTGAAGACGTCGCTCGCGCCCAGTCTGACCGGGAGGCGTTGATTACGCAACGGGGTAACCTGCGTCTGATCGCGCCGTCTGACGGCTTGGTCAGCTCCCGCGATGCCGATCCCGGCACGACCGTCGTTGCTGGTCAAGCTGTGGTGGAAGTAATCGATCCCGAAAGTTTATGGTTGAACGTACGCTTCGACCAGATCAGTGCCGCCAAACTTGCCGCTGGACTGCCAGCCCGCATTTTGTTGCGCTCGCGCAGTGGCCATGCGTTTGCCGGCCGCTTACTGCGGGTGGAACCCAAAGCTGACGCCGTGACCGAAGAAATGCTTGCCAAGGTGAGTTTCGATTTGCTTCCCGATCCATTGCCGCCGCTGGGTGAACTGGGCGAAGTCACAGTCGACTTGCCTGCCCTACCAGTTGCCCCGGTGATTCCCAATGCCGCCATCCATCGTGAGAATGGGCAAGTGGGAGTCTGGCAAGCTATGGACGGCGACCTGCACTTTACCCCCGTTAAATTAGGCGTTGCTGATCTTGATGGCCAAGTACAAATACGCGATGGACTCAAAGACGGCGACCAGGTAGTGGTTTACAGCGAAAAGGCGCTGACCACACGCAGCCGAATTCATGTGGTTGAACACATTCCCGGTGCAGCACGATGATCAGCTTGGCGGGCCGCGATATTCTCCATTCCTGGGGTAAATTCGTGTTCACTGGCGTCGGATTAGGCTTATTGATCGGCGTGACGCTGAGTATGGCAGGCATCTATCGAGGCATGGTCGACGATGCACAGGTGATGCTGGACAATACAGGTGCGGATCTGTGGGTAGTGCAACAGGGCACTCAGGGGCCTTATGCCGAACCGTCCAGTCTGTACGACGATCTGTATCGCAGTCTGCTGAATATGCCGGACGTAGAATACGCAGCCAATATCACCTATCTGATTATGCAGGTAGGCCACGGCGAGCAGGATGTTAGCTCCATGGTGGTTGGTGTCACTGCAGGCAAGCTGGGTACGCCAGGACAGCCCCGGTATCTCGTCGCTGGACGACATATCACCCGTAGCCACTATGAAGCCATTGCCGATATTTCCAGCAGATTTCAGCTAGGTGAGCGCATCCGAATCCGCCGCAATTTTTACACGGTCGTCGGATTGTCTAAACGCACGGTATCTTATAACGGTGACCCGATGGTCTTCATTCCGCTCAAAGACGCACAAGAAGCGCAATTCCTAAAAGACAACGATGCTCTGGTTCAGCAGCGCCGCCGCAATGCCGAAAACCCGGACTTCAATCGCCCAGGCATTCCCGATCTACTCGCTGTGGTGAACGCATCGCAAAGTACCAACACCTATGTTAATGCGGTACTTGTTAAGCTCAAACCCGGCACACTCCCTGAGGATGCAGCCGAAACAATTCGCCGCTGGACGCGCCTACAGGTTTATACCCGTACCCAGATGGAATCGATTCTGATGGACAAGGTAATCGATAAATCAGCCAGGCAAATCGCCTTGTTTTTGGTGATTCTGAGCATCGTCAGCGCGGCCATTGTTGCTTTCATCATCTATACCTTGACCTTGGGAAAAATTCGGGAAATCGCGGTTCTTAAGCTGATCGGCACCAAGAACCGCACCATTGCCGGCATGATCATGCAGCAGTCTCTAGCTCTTGGCGTTATCGGTTTTGTGGTGGGGAAAATCACCGCTACCTTCTGGGTGCCGATCTTTCCTAAGTACGTATTATTAATGCCGCTAGACTCCGTCGCAGGTTTTTTCGCTGTGCTGGCAATTTGCGCATTGGCCAGCCTTGTCGCTATCCGTATGGCGCTCAAGGTCGATCCGGCCGAAGCCATAGGAGGCTAAGGTGAGCGGCAAAGGTATTCACATTGAAGGTTTAAAGAAACGCTACGGCGAGGGCGATACCGCTGTCCATGCCTTGAGGGGCGTGGACATGCAGGTTGCTCCGGGTGAGGTGGTAGGACTCATCGGACCATCAGGTTCCGGCAAGAGCACCCTGCTCAAGTGTCTGGGGGCGGTGATCGATCCGACTGCCGGTCGCATGGTTCTAGGTGATGAGGTGATCTTTGACAACGATTGGAAAGTACGTGACCTGCGAGCCTTGCGGCGTGACAAGATCGGCTTCGTATTCCAGGCACCCTACCTGATTCCTTTTCTCGATGTGACCGACAACGTTGCACTGCTGCCGATGTTGGCAGGTATTCCCAATAGTAAAGCGCGTGCGAAAGCACTGGAGCTTCTCACCGCGCTGGATGTACAACACCGCGCCCGTGCCATGCCGTCGCAGCTTTCCGGCGGCGAACAGCAGCGCGTGGCCATCGCCCGCGGGCTGGTCAATCGCCCGCCCGTGATTCTTGCCGACGAGCCTACCGCACCGCTCGACAGTGAACGGGCCATGGCCGTTATCCGTATCCTCAACGACATGGCACGCCAGTTCGAGACCGCCATCATCGTTGTCACCCACGATGAAAAAATTATTCCCACCTTCAAACGCATCTACCATATCCGCGACGGCGTGGCTCATGAGGAAGTCGGCGAAGGACGAGGATTTGAGTGAGTAAACAATTAAATTCAAGGTGCTTTATGACATACCAAAACTTCCCTAAAAATCTATTTACTGTCATTGCAGCCAGCGTATTTCTAGCCGGCATCTACTCGCATGCTTGGGCCTCAGGCGATACCGAAGCCAAGCCGTTGGAACTGCGCCGGATCATGCAAGAACTCGGTAAGAATATGCAGACCATCGCTGACGCCATTTCTCGTGAAGATTGGGCTTTGGTCGCCAAAGTTGCACCACAGTTCGCCGAGCATCCAGAGCCACCTGTTATCGAGAAGATGCGTATCCTGACGTTCATTGGTACCAATATGGGCACATTCGAAAGTCATGATGAAATAACGCATCAAGCTGCGCGGGCGCTGGAACAAGTTGCTGCTCGGAACGATGGACAAGGCGTGATCACAGCCTTTGCGAATCTGCAAAGCAGTTGTCTGGCTTGCCATCAGAGTTTCCGTCAATCGTTCGTGGAACATTTTTATGGGCAACGTTGAAGGAATACACCGTCACGGCATTGATCGATCGAAGACCGATCATAGGACGTTCCGGACATATACAGTCATCATTTTTGCCGGATTGCTGGCGGGTTGTACCGTAGGGCCCGATTTCAAAGCACCGGCCGCCCCCGATACACCAGCCTACACTGCAACCCCTTTGTCAACTCAAACGGCATCCGCAGCCACGGCTTTCGGGGGGGCACAACACTTTAGGATCGGCGCAACCGTGAACGCATGGTGGTGGCGTGATCTGGGCTCTACCAAACTCGACGCGCTGATAGAGCAAGCTTTTCAGCCCAGTCCAACGCTGGCTTCTGCAAGAGCCACGTTACGTCAGGCGCAGGAAATCCATGCGGCACAGGAGGGGGCGATGATGTATCCTCAAGTCGATGCCGGTTTCAGTGCTCAACGACAACGCTTTAATCCCATCGTATTGGGGCAAGATGGCAAGGCGCGGGAATTCAGTTTGTTTAACGCCGGTGTTTACGTAAATTACCAACTCGATCTTGCAGGCGGTAACCTCCGCGCCTTGGAGGCCTTAGCCGCCCAAACCGAGTATCGTCGTCACGAATTGGAAGGTGCGCAGCTAACCTTGGCGGGCAACATCGTTACCGCAGCGATCACCCAAGCCAGGCTTGCGGCAGAAATACAGTCTACGGAGGCTATTCTTCGCGCTCAAGATGAACAATTGCACCTTACCCAAGAACGGGTGCGTCTTGGCCAGGGCGCACCGGATGAAGTGTTGGCGCTGCAAACCCAAGTGGAACAGACTCGCGCCGGCCTTCCTGTGTTGCGCAAACAGAGTCAGCAGAATGAACATCTGTTGGCCGCATTCACCGGCCGTGCCCCGGGAGATGGGCGATTGCCCACTTTCACGCTGGAAGAATTCACCCTACCGTCCGATTTACCCTTAATCGTACCTTCCGAATTGGTGCGCCGCCGCCCCGACATCCTGGGCGCAGAAGCGTTGTTACACGCTGCCAACGCGGAATACGGCAGCGCAATTGCCAAGCTGTATCCGCAACTTAATCTCAGCGCCGACCTCGCTACGCAGAGCTTGATTGCAGGCGCATTGTTCGGCCCCGGTTCAGCAATATGGAACGTCCTTGGACAACTTACCCAGCCGCTCTTTAATCCCGCACTGCCCGCCGAAAAGCGCGCAGCATTGGCCGCCTTCGATGCAGCTGCAGCAAATTACCAAAGCGTCGTGCTCGAATCCCTACGCAATGTGGCCGATGTCCTGCGCGCCCTGGAGAACGATGCCCAGGCATTGGCGGCACTGACTGCCGCAGATGCTGCGGCGCAAGGCTCTTTGCAATCCGTGCAGAGGCAATATGCGCTGGGTGCGGCTAGCTACGTTCAGCAGCTGATCGCACAACAAGCGGCGCAACAGACCAGAAATAACTTGATTGCGGCTCAGGCACAGCGCCTTGTCGATAGTGCGGCTCTGTACCAAGCTATGGGCGGAGGTATCAGTTAAAACTATACCCTATCCTGATGTCAGGCTACTGTGCGCTTCTTTTGCATCAGGATAGAGTAACTCTGAGTGTCTGTTTGGTAGCGTAAACCTGCCGATTAGACGCAGATATATTGACTGTCCGGTGTGGATCGAAATTTGCCCTTCGCAATCCATCGGGCCAAGTGTCCGCTATATGGCCGTAAGCAGCCAGTCACGTTTTCATATGTTTGAGATACCCATAAAGAAAATGCCCCGTTAGATTCCTAACGGGGCATTTTTTAACCTCAAATCACCCTCAATAAATCAACACACTTTTAGAGTGGCTTGGAAATAAACGCGCCTTTCGTTTTTTCAGCAAAAGAACACCTAAAAACGACTTCTTTCGAACTTACTTTAACGCTTTTTTATTGAACAATAGACACCGTTCCGGAGCAGAACCAACGACTCGTTAATTGCAAGTAATGAGTCAATCAAACATAATTTTGGAGTTGTTTAAATGAATCAATTGAAAAGCCTATTTTTTACTGAGCGGAAAAAAGCTCTGTTAGCGTCTGCTGCTGTCTGTGCGTTTGCATTCGGACCTGAAGCAATGGCGGGTACTGGCGGTACCGAGTTCGACGACATCTATACCCTGTTGGTCGGCTGGACTCAAGGTACTTTGGGTAAAATCATTGCCCTGGGTATGTTTATGGTGGGTTTGTCTGCCGGTATCGTCAACCAATCTATCGTGTCTGTAGTTATCGGTATTGGTGGCGCTTTGGCGCTGTACTACGGCCCAACCGTTATCAACGGTGTTGTTGCCGCCCTGATTTAACTCCAGAATTATCGCCCGTTGTCGAAAGCGGTTGATAGGCTCTTTTGTTAGTGAGTGTTTAAAAAGGCCGCCCATCAAAAATGTGCGGCCTTTTTTTTAAAGGATTTTTTAGAGACAAAATAATAATCAAAAGAGGCAGAAAAAGCGCGTCTTTCGACCCGACGTAAAGAAAATCGTTTCTTTAAAATACAAGCCTGTTTTCTTAAATTCAGGAGATCCTTTATGGGCGCATTTGTCTATGAAAAACAACTCAAACGACACACGTTAAGCGAACTCGTCCCGGTAGAATCCTTTGACGAGGAAACACATTTGTTCACCATGGCCGATGGAACTATCGGTTTTGGTTTTGTCGCCAAACCACTGCCGGGCGGTGACGAGTCAGTAACCCAGCGATTGAATGTCCTGTTCTCGTTCGATTACCCCAAAGAGAGCTTCATTCAAATCATGCTGATGGGGTCTCAAGATATTCGTCCGACACTGGACAATATTAAGCACATTCGCAACACTAAAGATGAAGCGCTGCAAGAGTCGCTGAATAATCGTCTAAAAATGCTGACAGAAGGATCAAATCAAGCGATCAGTCTGCATGCTCAATCGTATGTTCGCGAGTACAAAGTCGTTTTCAGCATAAAACTTCCTCTTGGGCAAAAAAACCAATTACCGAAACAACATGAAATTTCGGCTGCACGAGATCTTCGTTTGTCGTTTGAGCAAACATTGAAATCCGCTGGGTTTGTCCCGCAAACAATAGATGCGGAGCTTTATTTGCGAGTGGTTGGGCAAATACTGCATTGGAGCCCTTCAGCAAACTGGCGATGCCCAGCGAAATATTACGACGCCACAACACCAGTCAATGAGCAATTGAGCGAATATGACGACATGATACAGACCGATGCCAACGGTGTCTGGCTCGGTGATAAAAGATTGCGGATCCTGTCGCCAGGGCGACTACAAGGACAAATGAGCCTTCAAAATATGCGGCGCATGATTGGCGACCCCTTAACCGGAGCCCGTGGAATTCACGGTAACTTTTTTATCAACCTGAATATCTTTATCCCGGATAACGCTGCCGAAAAACAGAAAGCCGACAAAGAGCGTAATGTCATCAATTACCAGGCGTTTGGGCCGATGTTGAAATTCAATCCGAAACTGATATTCAAAAAAGAAAGCACCGACCTATTGTTCAAGTCCATTAACGACGGTGACCGGATTCTCAAAATCAAGTTGTGTGTTGGATTGTTCACTGACTCACTGGATAAAAGCGAAAACCGGCTAACAGAAGCTCAAACCTATTTCAGCGAAATCGGCTGGAGCATGAAAGAAGACAAGTACATCACACTTCCCATGTTAGTGAATTCACTGCCACTTTGCGCCGACCTTAAAGCGGTAAAATTTCTGCAGCGTTACAAACGTTGCGGTTCCAAACACGCTGTCGAATTTCTGCCCATCATCTCTGACTGGAGTGGTACTGGTACGCCGCAGTTGACGTTTATATCTCGCGGCGGCCAGATCATGAACATGGATATTTTTGACTCTAACACGAACTACAATACGTGTATCGTAGCAGCGTCAGGATCTGGAAAATCGTTTTTGACCAACGATATTATTACCTCGTATATCAGCTCCGGAGCCAAATGCTGGGTGATCGATATTGGACGTTCTTACGAGAAATTGACTCATGCCATTGGCGGCGACTTTGTTGAGTTCGGTGAAAAGAGCCAAATTTGTCTGAATCCGTTTCAGATTATCAAAAATTACAATGAAGAAGCCGACATGCTGGTAGGTATCATTGTGTCCATGGCCGCTATGGAAGATAAGTTGTCCGATCTTCAGCATGCCAGGTTACGCTCAATCCTAAAAGAATTATGGGATGAGTACGGAGTCGGAATGACCGTTGACCGGGTTGCTGAAAAATTACTCCAAGACCAAGACCGCCGTGTTATTGATATGGGGCACCAGTTATTCGCATTTACCAGTACCGGTGAATATGGCCGGTTTTTTAATGGGGAAAACAACGTCAACTTCAATAATGCACTGACCTGTCTTGAGCTTGAAGAACTCAAAGGTCGCAGCCATTTACAGCAAGTCGTGCTGCTAATTCTGATTTACCAGATCCAGCAAGCTATGTATCTGGGTAATCGCGATCAGCGAAAAATCCTCATCATTGATGAAGCGTGGGATCTGCTTGCCAAAGGCAATATTGCTCGATTCATTGAAACCGGATACCGGCGCTTTCGGAAATATAACGGAGCCGCCATAACCATTACCCAGTCACTTAATGACCTGTACAGCTCGCCATCTGGCGTGGCGATCGCTGAAAACTCGGCCAATCTCTACCTGCTTTACCAAAAGCCGGAAACCATTGAGTCCATTAAGCGCCAGAACCGGTTAATGATCGGGGAGGGCGGTTTTACGTTTTTGAAATCAGTGCATACCGTGACCGGGCAATATTCTGAAATATTCTTCGTAACCAGTTATGGCGTGGGGATCGGCCGGCTGATAGTGGATAAATACACCAAGCTACTTTACTCAACCCATCCGGACGATATTAAAAAAATATCGGAGCGAACCAGTCGCGGCATGACAACCGCCGAAGCGATCGAAGACATTCTTGTTTCAGATGACTAATCCCTAAACGTTAATATCACCCATTGAGGCAATACCATGGTAGACAAAACCGAATCCACTACACGAGCTACACAAGATGGCTATATGAGACGAAATTTCATCAGCGAATGCAGGGATAGTCGTATTGTCGTTGAGGCGTATTTTTCCCCAAACATACGACGTATTTACCGTCGACATTTCGACGGGTTATCGCGTGCGGTGTATCTACTTCGTTTTTATTCGCGCACTTCCCGTATCAATGGCGTTGAAAATTCCCTAACCAAAGACATTAGTGATCTGATGGACGAAGTGAATGAAAGCCTGCGGAAAAAAATCACGGTTGCCGAACACATTCTTGTCAATAACAACATTAAGGTAACGACATCGCAATTTGAGAAGCTCAATGTGACCATTATTGACCCATTAGCCAATCGGTTTCTGCAAACCATCAAAATGGCTCAAGATCTCGATGAAAAGCTTAGCTCTCTTTGGCTTGCGTGCGTACTTGACGACGAGCAACGCATGAAAGCCATGACGGAAATCGAAAACGAATTGCGGGGCATCCAGGGCAAATCCCGGACTATTAGCTTGGGACTAAGAGATCGTGTGCGTTTACAACGATCAACCAATGAACAAGCAATGGAAGCCGATGACAATCTGATAGCAGCGGCATCTACAGATGAAGGGGAGTTGGACGAAGAAATAGCAGAAACAAATAAAATAATCGAGGAAACTGCTTCGACAAGAAAACCCAAAAAAACGAGTAAAGAGGTCAAAGATCAAGGCGAGGTCGAGGTCGAAGAATCAAGCACACCCGAACTTAAAGAAAAAGAAGACCCGGCTGCATGATCAAAGCGCTCACCCCTTGCTTATTGTTCGCCTTGTTATGTGGCGGCTTGGTAAACGCCGGTGAAGCAAATAAGGAAGCAAATGGGGATGGATCGTCTTTGTTTTACGGTGTCTCAGACGGACGCGAGCAGTCGGCGTCCGTTCAGAATAAATCACCTTTCTACGAAGACAAGGAGAGAGGCTGGTTCTGGTATGAAGATCCCGTTTTTGATGAGGAACCTGCTGCTGAAGAAGAAGCTGCTTTGCCACCACCACCTGTCCAGGAAAAGAAAACCGAACCGGAACAACCAGCAAAGCCACAGGGGGCAAAACCGTTATCGGCAGAGTGGTTTCGTAAAAACATGGAAAAGTATCGTGATAAAGCGATTGATGAGCCCACACAACAGAACGTGTCGGCTTACATGTACCTGCAAAGGGTGATGCTGGATAAGGCTGAGAAGTTTAGCGAGATTTCGCAGCGAGTGGTGATGAGCGATCCCGTTCTTGACGAAAATTCAAGGCGCCCCATCGCAACCTTCGGCGCCTTTGCCATGGATGATAGGGCGACCAAGGGAACTGAAAAAGCGGCTAAAAAACTCGCAGAGAACGCGGGGCTTTGGTTTTTTTATGCCAGTACCTGTGAGTTCTGTATAAAGGAAGTCGGTGTTCTGAAAGGCTTGATGAATGCCTACGGCTTCAAGGTTTTGCCTATTGCTCTGGATGGGTTACCCCTGCCTGGCGGTGAATTCCCTGATTTCACGATTGATCGTGGTCAAGCAAAGAAATTGGGTGTTGAAACGACGCCCGCCCTGTTTTTAGTTAAACCAGGGCAGAACGGCGACGCCATTCAACTTGGACAGGGTTTGTTATCGGGTGACGAGATTATCAAGCGTGCCATTGCCTTGTCTCACCAAAATGGCTGGCTGAATAGCGATGAGTACCAAGACACCTTAAAAGTAAAACCCATGCAAGTGGATAACGAGACCCTCCAAAACATTGACGAGAAAGTAATGGATAAGCCAAACGAATTGGTCAAAACCATTCGCAATAATCTAAGAAAACAATTTTGAGATTTTAAACTCTATGGAAATCAAAAAAAACGTATCAAATTCAAGTCAGAGTCCGATGTTACAAGCAGTAGTCTAATGGGAATCCAATATGGACAAGGTTACTTCCTCTCCAGAAATCAAGCGTCGCAAAAATCTGTTAAGACCAGACAAGAAAAGCCTGGCAGGGATTTTTATGAGTGACGCTTCGACGGCTTCCGAGATTTAATGTGGATCTGAACTATGCGTAATCACTCTTTGCTGTTTTTGACCTGTATGCTGCTTTTTATTGCAGGCCCAGCAAAGTCTGGCTTGAATGATGAATTGAAAGGCATATTTGACGACATGATTAACGTCACTCCAGGTGGATCCTATGATACACAGCGGCGGGGAGTGATTACTGGCGGGAGTATTGTTAGTCGCAATAAAGTCGTAAATCCCAACCTGATTTCATTTGTACCGCCTGGCGTAAAGGCGGGTTGCGGAGGGATTGATTTATTTGGGGGATCGTTCTCATATATTAACGGTGCGCAATTTACTCAGCTTATGCGTAGCGTTGCGCAAGCCGCAGTGGGTTATGCCTTTCAGCTGGCCATTGAAGGTATGTGTCCAACCTGCGCTCAGGTCATGACTAAGTTACAAAAAGACATAGAGTTTATTAACTCGTTAATGAAGAATTCGTGTGAAGCCGGAAAGCTTATTGTAGATAACACGCTACGACCTGGTCTGGAGTCGATCAACGAAACATTCAAAAGCAATTTGTCAACGAAACTATCCACCGATACCGGTTTCGTATCGGATTGGTTTCAGGCAAAGGAAGATAAAAGTTCCTCGCCCGATAAAAAGGCAATTGACGCAGGAAGAGCCGATATGTTCACGGGTAACGTTGTTTACAAATCACTCAATAATGCGAACGCTACGACCTGGTTTCAGCATGGTGACGAGCAGCTTAAAGGCGTGCTAATGAGTTTGACCGGAACCTATATCGCCGCAAAGAAAGCTGACAATAGTGGTATCGAATATAACTTTAAGCCCAGCAAAATCGAGCCAAGGGATTTCATTGAAGGCGGAATGCTTACAATTTACAAATGCGAATCAGGCGAATGTTTGCTACCGGGTGATAGCACAGAAACCATACAAGTAACTGGAATGAGAGAGCGCGTAAAAAAAATGGTTCTTGGTAGCGGAACATGTGTAGGTTGCACAGGCGGCATTCTGAGGAAAATGCAAGAGCGAGCCGGCGGGGCTGTGTTCAGTCCAGAAGAAAAACAATTTATTGAAGCAACGTCTCCGGGCGCGTACGGTCTTTTAACAAAATTAGCGCACGAACCGGGCGCTGCCTATGTAATTGCTGAGCAATTAACTAACGTTCTTGCGATAGAACTTACCAATAAACTAGTCGACGAAATGTATGACACGGTAAGAAATTCAATTGAGAGCAGCGGGAAAGAAATGGACACCAAGATGCTGGCGACGATGCGAGATAGAAGAGAAAAAATCAATGAAGAGCGCCGGGTTGTTGGGCAAACGATTGCTGGCGTTTCGATTGTGCTTAGTTCGTATTCGGATATAGAAAAAGACTTGCGAAATAACGCATTCCACAAATCCCAGTAGTTGAGAATAGTGTATGGCCTACGAAATCATAAGCATCGGTGATGGCGAAATGCTCTATAACGCCTTCCAGGGGGTGGCGATGATATTTGGAAACAATAGTCTGAACAAACTTATCAGCGCCGGATTTGCGCTGGGGATACTGCTGATTTCGCTCCGTTACCTGACCGATCAGGAATTCCCTTTGCGATATGCTTTGGTGGGTCTGATCCTGTATTTGGTGATGTTCACTCCAAAAGATACGGTCACTATTGAAGATATTTACTCAGGACAGGTCAGGGTCGTTGCTAATGTCCCAATAGGCGTGGCAATTCCGATGTCTGTCATATCGACAATGGGCGTCAAAATGACAGAGATGTTTGAGACCGCGTTCTCGACACCGGCAGAAGCCAACATGTTACAACACGGTTATCTGGATTCGCTCAACACGCTGATCAAACTACGCAATATAGGGACGGGGACAGCCGGGTCGAACAATGGATTGAGTGGTGACCTCTCCAAAACCATCAACGCATACATTGAAAACTGCGTGATGTTTGATCTGGAAATCGCAACAGGAAATCACGAGGTATCCCGAGAATCTTTGCAAAAATCCCCCGATTTGTGGGATGCCATGAGAACGACGTTTATTAACCGCGACATTATGGTCTATTTGCCGAACGCTCCCGCTGGTGAACAAAAATCATGCGAAAATGCTTATAAATCGGTTAACGAGTATATGGCAGGCGGAGATTTTAAGGCTCAGTGGGCTAAATACATGCAAGGCGTGTTAGATATTCACGATCCAGCGGTCTCGCCGGAGGATAGAATAGATGTTGCAGCACAGGCTCTAAGTTTAGCGGGTATAGATGCGCAGACCTATATGCGCAACGCACTAATGGCCTCTTATTTAAAGGATGGCCCTGCGGCTTTCATCAAGCGGACAGGACAGGAGCAATTAAATCTGCAATGGGCCGGTGAACAGAGCATGTTCAACCAAATTGAACGACCGCTAATGGCCTTTGTTGAGATGTTTACCGTCGCTACATCACCCATCGTCGCATTTTTGTCCACACTCGGACCTGCCGGTATGACCATGATCGTGCGCTATATCCAAATGATGATTTGGATAGCGTTATGGGGGCCGGTTATGGCGGTGTGTAATCTTTACATCACTATAGTGACATCCCGTGCAATGGATGCGATGGCGACTCAAGCCGCTGACAATGGATCAGCGCTGTCTTCGATGGTAATGCATGACAAGCTTTATCAGACGCTGGAAATCTGGTTGTCCGCAGGTGGTATGTTAGCATCAAGCGTACCGGCCTTGTCACTGATGCTGGTGTACGGCGGCTCGGTTGCGGCGACCAACCTCTCTGGAAAAATGACATCGGGGGCATCCAACAGCGTGAATCCCGGCAGACTTGCCCCTGATCCTGTTTCAATAGAGTCATCAATGAAATTGGGTTCGATGGCTGAATATTCGCCCAACACCGGCGCCAAAAAATCGGGCATGGCCGATACCCTATTTTCGGCCTCTTCGACGTTTGGTCGTGCATCGCAAAGCGCGACGGACTCTCTGCACAGTGCGAGCGCAACCGCTTCGCAGGCGCTCAACAGCATGACGCAGTCAACTAACCGATCTGGCTCCATGAGCAGTGATTCAAATTCTGTTATGAGTTCACTGACAAATTCAACATCCGAATCCGACAACTGGGCGGCGTCAACGGGTAGAACCATAGGCGACCGGGTTGGGACTACACAAAGCGAAAAAGAAGCGGTGTCGGCGGCGGTCAGTGGATCTTTGGCGGCGGGGCTTTCCACAGGGAAGGGCATTAATCCTGCCACTTTGGGCGCCAGTGCCCAAGCTCAATTGCAGTCTACAACGGGTATGGATGCGGCCAAATCCAAAGAAATGTCGGATCAAGTGCAGGACACTTGGAGCAAAGGCTATGCAGGTGGTTCTCAAGTCGCAAAAATGCAACAAAGCGCTCAGCAACATTCAGATCAAACATTTTTTGGCTCAGAGGAAATGAAGGCGAAAGGCGAACAATACCTTAGCCAGTTGCAAGCCGTAGATCAAGCCAGTGAAAAATTTACCCAAACCGCATCGATGCAGGATTCAGCAGGAAAATCACTGTCGCTCCCTTATCAGGATTTGGCAACAAGGCTTAATAAATCCGGTGCGCTCCCGGATATTAACAGGGCAAATAATAAGCTGGAAAGCAATATGAGTGATAAAGATAAAGCGAATCTCTCTGAAAACGCGCAATACGAAATTAACCGGTCGAGCGCGAGCGGTCTCGTTGGTGGAGATCGTGATGCGCTGGCGGGATTCTTGAAGCTTAATCAGCAGGATCCTGCAAAAGCCGCCGAAATACTCAATTCGGCAATAATGCCTACCTCCAGTGGATCAGGCGTTAATATCAGCCCCACGGAATTCAAAAAAGACAGCCAATCTGTTGACGGTATTGTCAGTAATGAAACCGCTGCCGGCTTTAGGTCAAAAGCCAAAGGCGAAGACGGCGATCATGACACAAGTAGTGACATTGATAGCCAGCGCGGACACGGGGCTGCGGCTAACAAGTCTGCATCGCAGACCTCTCATCAAGATCATGCACCTAAACCTTCTGCGGATAATGGCAACAAAAACAAACCCGTCGCATCAAGCGCCGGAATTAAGGATTCTAAATCTGGCGGTTCAACTTCAGCAGGATCTCCGAAGGCTAAAGTGGATGCAGCTCTCAAAAACGCCAACCTCGGCAATGCAGCTGAATTCAGAAGCAAAATTGAGTCTGGCGGAAAACTGGGTAGCAAAGATACATCGGGCATGATGGGTAGCGCAATGAAAAACGAAGGTCATCTCGCTTACGACAACGTCGCTAAGCCCGCAATCAGTACCGCAACCACTGTAGCCGATTTTGCAACCAGTACTGCAAGATCAGCGTTAATTGCCTCCGACAAAGCGTTTAAACCCATAGATGATGCTATAAAAAACACTTTTGGCGGCGGTGATAAACAGCCCAAGCAGCCAAGCAATCCGTCTGACAACGATCTCCCTCCAACCCCAAAAAAATAACTCATTAAGGTAACAGCGTGCTAAAGTCAAAAAACAAAAAAAGATACATAAGCTAAACAGCCAATTCCAGACTCAAGCCAACGAACTTGGGCAAAAACTCAATGCGCAACTTCGCCAAGCTAAAAAGGAATTTGAATTGAGGGAATTTGAAAACAAAAGCAACAATTGCCAGAATAATGTTTTTGGCGAAAACTTAAACATTACAAAATGGTAATGTTTTGGAAGGCTTCCTGCAATGTGATCGAGGTTATCCTATTTCTGAAATCAGGCATTTCTGTCTGATATGAAAGAGGATTGAAAATGAGCAATAAACACAACAAATTTATGATGCCCCTATTGGCAATGGTTATCATGGTTAGTACGGCTGTTAACGTGGCGCAAGCAAGTGATTCGAAGGAAAAGGATGCAAAAGAGCTGCAGCTGTTTAGCCAAGCCAAAATTTCTTTATCCGAAGCGATCAAAGTAGCGGAACAAAAAGTCGGCGGTAAGGCCATGGAAGCCGAAATCGATGATGAAGCCAGCAGCGTTCAATTCGAGATAGAGGTTGTTAAAGAAGGTAAGGTGCATAACGTTCTTGTCGATGGCAATACCGGTAAGGTGCTTAAGGTTTCGCTAAGCGATGAGTCTAACGAAGGTGCTGAAAACGAGAAAGAGTAAGCTATTAATGCCGGGGTAACGCCCCGGCATTTTTTTTGAGGCTATGAAAATATTAATGATTGAAGATGATTCTGAGACTAGAAATTATGTCTCGGCAGGTTTGAAAGAGGCCGGCCATATGGTCGATTTGGCTAAGGATGGCTACGAAGGCTTACTCATTGCCAAAGAAGGCAATTATGACCTTCTTATTGTCGACCGTATGTTGCCCCACCTTGACGGATTAACCGTGGTAAAAACCCTGCGAAGTACGCAGTGTAATGTGCCGGTACTGTTCCTGACCACAATGTGTGGCATTGATGACCGCGTTGAAGGTTTGAATGCAGGCGCGGACGACTATCTGGTCAAGCCGTTCGCTTTCAGCGAGCTTGCCGCACGGGTTAACGCCTTGCTGCGCAGACCACGGGAAACGGCTGAACTGAAAGTCTTACAAGTCCGGGATCTTGAGATCGATTTGTTGAAAAGACTGGTTAGGCGCGATAAGCAAGTTATCGATCTTCAGCCAACAGAGTTTCGTCTGCTTGAGTATCTTGTTCGCCATGCCGGACAGGTGGTAACGCGCACCATGCTGCTGGAAAACGTCTGGGATTTTCATTTTGACCCCCAAACCAATATTGTCGAAACCCACATCAGCCGCCTGCGCGGCAAGCTGAATGCCGGGAACAAGTCTGATCTTATCCATACAGTTCGTGGCGCAGGATATATCATCCATGAAACTACCTAGTATTGCCAATACCACCAGTTTTAAACTGTCAGCCTTATATTTGGGCCTATTTTTGCTTTCTTTTCTGGCCATTGGCATAACGGTTTATTTGTTGACTTACCATACACTGGAGCAACAACTTAAAAATACAATCGAGACAGAAACCATTCTGCTAAAAGCGGAATATGATTCTAGTGGGCTAGCTGAATTAAAAAAGGAGATTGGGGAAGCAGGCGTTTCGGTATCTCATACCCTTCGGGAATATGGCGTTGTAAACCAGCATGGCGAGTTGATAGCGGGAAATTTCGGGGATTTTAAACCGTTAGCAGGATGGCAAATTATCAGGCGTGGGACTGAGTCTATTAACTATGACGAAGAAACCCAAAACCTTTATGTCAGAGTTATCGCGTTACCTAATGCCATGTGGCTGGCTGTTGGTCAGGACGGCGACTACATTCAAGAGGCGGGGGAAGCGATTATTCAGGCTTTTATTTGGGGCTTGGTATTGGTTATTTTTCTGGGTGCGGGCGGCGGATTGTATCTTAGCCATACATTTCTGAGAAAAATACAGCGCATTACCCAATCAACGCAGGCCATTATTGCTGGTGATCTGAAACACCGACTGCCGGTTTCAAAAAACCGCGATGAACTGGACAAACTCGCAGTATTGCTAAACCTGATGCTGGATAAAATCGGGGCATTGATTGACAACGTTCAGCAAGTCTCCAATGACATTGCCCACGATTTACGCACGCCGATCAGCCATTTGCAATTCAGGCTTGAGGATGCTGTAAAAAGGGATCTTTCGGCAGAGCAGTACAAAGAACGAATCGCCTTCGCTATTGAAGAAGTCGATGGAATTCTCAATACGTTCTCCGCCCTGCTAAGAATTTCGCAGATTGAATCCGGCTCCCGCCGTAGTGGTTTCAAGACCGTCAATCTCAGCGAGATCGTTGTTTCCGTCACCGATGCGCTGTATCCAGTAGCGGAGGAACAGGGAAAAACCATCAGCGTAGATATTGACCCGGATGCAACACTGACCGGTGATAAAGAACTGCTGACTCAACTGGTTTTCAACCTGCTGGAGAATGCCATCACTCATACGCCAGGAAACACACAGATCAAGGTCAGCCTGAGATCGTCAGGCGCTCAAGCTGAATTTATGATTGCCGATAGCGGCCCGGGGATTGCCGAAGCGCATCGTGAGAAGGTATTTCAACGCTTTTATCGGCTGGAACAAAGTCGCACAACGCCGGGCAACGGTCTCGGTCTCAGTATCGTTGCAGCCATTGTCGATCTTCATGGTGGTGCCATCGCGCTATCGGATAACAATCCAGGCCTTAAAGTTGTCATCCATTTCTGTAACAATCAGATTATGGCTCAATGAAAATCAGCAGAAACAAATTCTTCCCGGCAATATTGTTTTGTTTACAGTTTGGTTGTTCCCAATACCAATCAAAACCACTGACGGAACAAGCCGTGGAGCTGCAACTTGAAACACCCACAGCGTATCAGCTAAGCATTCAAGCCGCACAGATTAAGCATCCTTTACTCAAACCCATGCCGTTTAATATCCAGGATGGTCTGTCGCCGGATGAAGCGGCTATTTTGGCGGTATTGCGCAATCCGGAATTACGTGCGGTAAGAGATCAACATGGCATTGCCAACGCACAACTTTTGCAGGCAGGCTTATTGCCTGACCCTCAAGTCTCCTACAGTCTTTCCGCGCCTTCCGGGGGCTCTAACCTGGACTCAAACAATGCCTTCGGTATCGGTCTGAGCTGGCAGGCGACTGCCTTGATTTGGCGGGAAAACAAAATAACGGCCGCCGAAAAACAGCAACAGGGCGTCGATCTGCAAATTGCTTGGCAGGAATGGCAAATAGCTCAGGCAGCAAAATTGGCCGTTTATCAATTAATCATTTACAGCAAACAACAGGGGTTACTAACCGAAATGGCGCAGCGTTTGGAAGATAATCGTGCGCGACTGCAACAGGCCGCTGACGAGGGTTTGGTCACGGAGCTTGAGCGGGTTGCCGCCGTGTCGGCCAAAAATCTGGTCGATATTCGTTTACTCGCACTTAAACTGCAAAAAAAACAGCAGCAACAACGTCTGAACCGTGCCATGGGACTCAAGCCTCATGAAGCAGTCAGGCTGCAACAGGATATAGAGCTGCTAACCGAACTGAACACTCCGGCTTATGATACTTTAATACATGACGTAGAAAACTTGCGGCTGGATTTGATGGCCTTGAAACGAGGCTATGAGAGCCAGGAAGAGCGCGTGCATATCGCAGTATTGCAGCAGTTTCCGCAAATCAGTATTGGCTTTAATCATGCCCGGGATAACAGCAATCTATATACCATGGGCTTTGGCGTCTCGATGACAGTGCCCATATTCGATCGTAATCAGGGTCAAATCGCGCTTGATCGGGCCACACGTCAACAACTGTTCGATCAATATACCAGTCGGCTGTTTCAAGCCAGAGCCGATATTGCCGAATTGTTGGTCACTATCGCATCGATAAACAAGCAAATTCAATCCGTTCGTCATGCCATTCCCGATTTGGCCAATCTGGTTAACGCCTATCAGTCAGGTATCGAAAACGGCCAGGTTGACGTATTTAATTATTATGTGGCCTGGAACAGTCTGACGGATAAGAAAATTGACCTGCTAACCTTGGAATTGCAGTTAGTGCAGGCGGGGATTGCTTTGGAGGTAGCGAGTGGACTTTATCATGTGACCCCTGATTTTCATGGAAAATAATTATGAAGTTCTATTCTAAAATCACCGTCATCATTGTTTTATTACTGACTCTTGTTATCGGTAGTGCGGTGCTTTATTGGTTGGCAAAGCCGCACGATTTAACCGGATCGGACGCGTCGGCTTCCGAACCGGAGCCGGTTGCCCAGGTTGAAACGGTCAAACTAGAAAAAGGAGAAATCAAAGAAACTTTTACCGCCTATGGCGTGGTTTTGCCTTTACCGGACAAGTTGAAGACGGTTAGCGTGCCCTATACCAGTCAGGTCGATAAAATGCAGGTCAATCAGGGCCAGATTGTTCAGCAAGGCGATCTGTTACTGACCTTAAAGCCGGGCGCGAGCGCTATGTTGCAACTGGAGCAGGCGCAAAGAGAACTGGCGGCGGCATCACGCGAAAATCAACTGTTGCAAGAACGCATACGCCTGAAATTGGCGACTAAACAGGATTTGGTAGGCTCTCGATTGCGTGTCGAACAGGCTAAGGTCATGCTCAAAAATTTGGTTGACCAAGGCATAGGTAAAGAACAGCATATCAGGGCAGAAAACGCCGGTATTATCTATCTGGTTAATGTGCAACAAGGACAAATCGTTTCTGCCGGTATGCCGTTGCTACAGCTCGTTGACCAGAACCAGTGGATGGTGCGCCTGGGTATCGAACCGGAAGATTATGATCATCTGCAAGTCGATCAACAGGTATTGATTACGCCGGTCAATACGCCCGTTTCAGAACCGGTTAAGGGCCGTATTGAAATTATCACCCATCAAATTGATCCAACCACCCGCTTGCTCAATGTCTTTGTCAGGCCAGCGTTAAATCAGACTTTGTTAATCAATGACTTTGTTGAAGGTCGGATTATTATCTCCTTGGTTAATACCTTACTGGTTCCCCGGCAGGCGGTTTTGCCCGATGATGGCGGCTACAGTCTGTTTACGGTTGAAAACGGTCATGCCGTTAAGCATCAAGTACAACTAGGTCTGGAAAATGACACACAGGTTGAAGTGATAGCGACGGATTTAAAGGAACAGGACGAGGCAGTCGTATTAGGCAACTACGAACTGGAATCTGGCATGGCGGTGTCCGTGGCGCCGAGCACCCAACTCGACAAAGGAGTATCACCATGACGGAATGGGCCCATTTACACCGTCGTTCTATTCTGTTTGCACTCAGTCTATTCGCCATCGCCGGATTCTTTGTCATTGGTAGTACGCCGGTCAGTTTGTTTCCTCAGGTGACCTTCCCAAGAGTGGTCATCAATCTCGACGCCGGAGACATGCCTGCTGAGCGCATGGCTGTTCAGGTCACCTGGCCGGTAGAAGAGGCTGTACGCGCCGTGCCGGAGGTGCTGACTGTCCGTTCTGCGACCAGTCGCGGCAGCGCCAATATTTCCATTAATTTTAACTGGGGCGTGGATATGGTTTCCGCCATGCTGCAGGTTGAATCCGCCATTAATCAAATTCGTTCAACGCTGCCTGCAACCTTGTCATTTGGCGTCAGACGCATGGATCCGACGATATTTCCCGTGCTAGGTTACAGTCTGTCATCCGCCAAGCATAGTCTGGTCGATCTTCGGGATATGGCGCTCTATCAAATCAGACCGATCTTGTCGGCCATTCCCGGTGTGTCAAAAGTGGATGTACTGGGCGGTGCAATTGCGGAATACCAGGTACTCGTCGATCCGGCGCGAATCAATGCCTTAGGTTTAAGTCTGGATGATATTGCCAAAGCCTTATCGACAGCCAATATTATCCAGGCGGTAGGCCGACTGGAGCAAAACTATAAGCTTTATTTGATACTAGCCAATACCCAGTTGCAGAGTTCGGAACAGATCGCGCAGACTATTTTACGGAGTGGTCAAAATGGCCTGGTCTTTCTTGAAGATGTCGCACAAGTGGTTAAAACGACCGCGCCGCAATGGCAAAGGATCACCGCCGAAGGTCGCGATGCCGTCCTGTTTCAAATTAATCAACAACCCGGCAGCAGCACGGTTGAAATTGCCCGCAACGCACAATCCCAACTGGAACTCATCAAACAGAAGCTCCCGGCTGATATCAAAATCGCCAAATGGTACGACCAAAGCGATTTGATTGTAGCCTCTGCTCTAAGTGTTAGAGAAGCCTTATTAATTGGCCTGGGCTTGGCCATTGTTACCCTGCTGGTGTTTCTACGTAATATCAAAGTCACCTTGATTGCTGCCATTACCGTGCCCATGGCTTTATCCACGACCGTATTAATACTGTATTTACTGGGACTTGGCTTTAATATTATGACCCTGGGCGGCATGGCCGCCGCCGTGGCGTTGATTATCGATGACGCGATTGTCATGATTGAGCATATTATTCGCCGCATGCGTGAAGCTTCAGGGACGTATCTGGAACGGATTCATCTGGCAGCCAACGAATTCAGTAAACCGTTGGCAGGATCATCAGCATCGACGATTATTATTTTTGCGCCTTTAGCATTCGCTGCGAGACAGGAGTCGAGTAGTCTCCAGAAGCGATAGTGCATGTGTTTTCACGCAGCTTGCGAAGTGAAAATGCAGGCTTTACGAAATCGCGTCGAGTCATTGGAGAGCATGTGAGCTACCCCTTGTTGGGTAGCGATCGAGTGACCAGGACGGCTGGAGCCGCCGAAGGCATAAGCGGTCGCGTAGTTTTTGCCGCTTGTTGGGCAGGGATGCCCATAAAAGCTTTCGCAAAAATAGCGACTCCCCGATTTATCCGGCGTCAGCGGCAGTTTCTTTAAAGCCTTGTCTATCACCATGGCTTCAGCACTGTTTATCTCTTTTGTAGTGGCTTGGTTAGCCGTGCCCTTGTTGGCCTCTCATACCCTGACGCAAAAAGATACCGAACAGGAAGAAAACGGTCCGGTGACACACTGGTTTCATCAACGCTATCAAAGCCTGCTGCAACTTATGTTGCCTAGGCCGTGGTTCATAGTGGCCGCATTGATTCCGCTCCTGGTCGCCGGTTTCTTTGGCTGGCAACAGACCGGCTCAGGATTTATGCCGTCGATGGATGAAGGTGGCTTTATTCTCGATTATCGGGCCGCACCAGGTACTTCGGTATCGGAAACGGACCGCTTGTTAAGACAAGTTGAAAAGATTCTGCATAACACACCTGAGGTGGAAACTTATTCGCGCCGCACCGGTAACAGTTTGGGAGGCTTCCTGACCGAAGCCAATGAAGGCGACTTTTTTGTGCGCTTAAAGCCATTACCCCGGCGCAGTCTGGATGAGGTGATGGATAGCGTTCGAGAACAGATTGGCATTCAAGTCCCGGGACTGAGCATTGAACTCGCCAAACTGATGGAAGATATCATCGGCGATTTAACGGCGGTTCCACAACCGATAGAAATCAAACTGTATTCTAATGATGGGCAGTTATTAAAAGAACTGGCGACGAAAGTCGCCCTGGCGCTGGAAAAAATACCGGGCGTCGTTGACATTAACAATGGCGTCATTCCCTCCGGCGATGCGTTAAATATCCGTGTATTGCGTGATAAAGCCGCACTGGAAGGACTCAGTCCGGATGCCGTAACACAGACGCTTAATAATTATCTGAAGGGCACCATTACCACGCAATTGCAGGAAGGCCCCAAAATGGTCAATCTGCGCATCTGGATCCCTCGTGCCGAGCGCTCAACGATTCGGGCATTAGACAATCTGCGTATGCGCTCGCCAGACGGCCATTGGGTGCCGCTTAAACGGATTGCGAAAAACACCACGGAAACTGGGCAGGTACAAATCAAGCGGGACAACTTAAAACGCATGGTGGCAGTCACTGCCCGTATCAGCGGACGGGACATGGGATCTACCGTTACCGACGTCATTAAAACGCTTGATCAACCCAGCATGTTGCCGCATGACGTTTATTATGTTCTGGGCGGGTTATATGAACAGCAACGCATCGCATTTCATGACTTGATTGTCGTGTTTATCGCGGCGGTGGCGCTGGTTTTTGTCTTGTTACTGTATTTGTATGAACATTTTCATGTGGCGCTGTCAATGATGCTGACCACCTTGTCGGCGGTAGCGGCCGTGTTTGTCGGCTTATGGCTGACCAATACCGAGCTAAACATCACCGCGATGATGGGTATGACTATGGTGATCGGCATCGTCACCGAGGTCAGTATCTTTTATTATTCCGAATACCAAAGTCTGCCTGTGTCAGAGGTGGGCATTCAACGCATGATTACTGCCGGTAACAACCGCATGCGCCCGATTGCCATGACCACTGTGGCCGCAATTCTTGCGCTTATGCCATTGGCTTTGGGCATCGGCGCTGGTTCTGAAATGCTGCAACCGTTGGCCATTGCCATTATTTCCGGCTTGGTTGTCCAGATGCCGCTGGTGCTGATTTTATTACCGGCATTGCTCAAAATATTTTTAACGATCAAAGGAGAGTCTGCTTTCTCTAAATAACTGTAAAAACAATTTGTCGGGTTACGCTATCGCTAACTCGACAAAAGGGTTCAACACCCATTAAACAACAGGAAAAAATCATGTACAAAAAACTATTAATCACAACTTTCGTCAGTTTAACCTTCTCTGCCGCCGTTTATGCCGAGGAAACCTGCGAGATAACGTTTGAAAAACTTCCAGGGGTTGTCCAGGCGTCGGCACTGAAGCATCTGGTTCGTAGCAGCATCACCAAAATCGAAGCCATCCAGGATGAAGGGATTACTAAATACGAAATTGAAAGTAAAAATGACGGTATCAGTAAAGATATCACTTTTGCCGCCAATGGCCTGGTGATGGAAATTGAACAGGGTATGCAGTTTGCGCAATTACCACTTGCCGCACAAAACGCGATTAAAAAAGATTACCCTAAAATCAAAATAACCGAGGTTGAAAGCGTACAGGAATTCTATTTTGACGTGGATGGTAATAATGTGGATGGTAAATCTGTCGAAGTTAAAGTCTTGGCATCGGGCGATATTAAAGATGACGATGCAACCGATAAAAAGGACTGAGACTCAATCATCATTGCCTTGCTAACATGCTGAAAAATCCGGTAACACTTATTCCACGAACCATCTGGCTAGACCCGGTTATCAGTTTGCTGATCGTGATAGGTATCGTGATTGGCACTTGGAGCCTGCTACGCGATTCGTTACGACTGGCATTAAGTGCCGTCCCGGCACATATCGAGGTCATCGTAGTGGAACCTATCTGCGCCAATGTCCTGGCGTCACGGATTTCACGATCTGCATATCTGGGGCATGAGTACAACCGAGGGTGTCTTGACCGTCCATTTGGTAATGCCCGAAGGATACCCCGGTGACGCTTTCATGGACGACATCATGCGGACGTTGTAAGAGCGCTTTTCCATCCAGCACAGCACGTTGCAAATGGAGTAAGGAATGACCAGCCATGTCTGTACGCTAAACTCAAACACTGCGGATTCGCACAATCACTGAAATCGGTGATGCGTTCATACAAACCATCTCATAAGTGATTTTCAATGCCGATGCTGGTGATGAGCGTCTGGAAAATGAGGATGGAAATGAGTCATTGGTATGTGCCGATGCAGGTGTCGGTGCTTCGTACCAAGCTCGATGGGAATATCATGCTCATGCTGGTGATGTTCGTCGTGGGTGTGCTCATGATCGTGTTTCAGAGTCTTATGTACATGGGAATGGTGATGCTGCTCAGTCAAGTGCAGCCAGATACCCAACCCCATCAACGTTCCAGCGACAACCAGTGTCAGCGTCAACGGTTCGCCCATTGCCAACGCCAGTATCGCACCGATGAACGGAGCGACAGAGAAGTAAGCTCCAGTACGAGCCGTTCCAAGGTGACGCAAGCCAACAACGAATAGAACCAGACTCACGCCATAGGCTAGAAACCCGACGACCAACGCCCCAGCGAGATTCAACAACGGCGGAACAGTTGTGCCTACAATGAAGGCCAAGGCTAAATTGATTGAACCGGCGACCAGTCCTTTCACCGAGGCAATCCAAGTCGCATCATATAGCGACACCTTACGGGTTAGATTGTTGTCGATGGCCCACATGAAACAAGCTCCAACGACGGCCAGAGACGGCCAAATACCGGTAAAAAACGCTTCATCCGGCCAACTTAAGACAGCGATCGCGGCCACAATGGCGATCATGCCCAGTGCGATCCGCCGGTCGAAGTTTTCCTTGAAGGCGAACCACGCCAACAGCGCAGTGAATACCCCTTCGGCATTCAACAGTAGAGAAGCCCCCGATGCAGGCATCCTGGTTAGGCCTAACATCAACAGTATTGGGCCGATGATCCCTCCCGTTACAATAGCACCAACAAACCACAGCACCTCATGGTGAGGCAGTTTGACAGCAGGGGCTTTGCTAAAATACCTGTATAAAGTAAGGCCGACACCGGAACCTAAATACAACAGCCCAGCCAGCATCCACGGACTAACTGCATTCAACAGCAGCTTTGCGAGCGGAGTGCTCGCTCCGAATAACAGGGCAGCACCTAGTGCAGCAGGTACGCCTGCTTGGCGTAGTCCATCTATTAACTTCATTAAATCATCCCCCTCATTAGAGGTTGTTAGTAGGGGTAAACTCAGCTTCAAGTATAAGACAGACAAGACCTAGCGTCCCAAAATAACCGTTTACCGAACAGTCATTCCGACTTGCGAGCCCCACACTTGCCCCTATCAATCAAGGCGCTGAGTCATACATTTAATTGCTGTTTGTTTTCTCGTATGCTAGTTTATAAATGAATTGAGTCTGATCAAAGAGGCCTTGTGCTAACAGCGTTGCATTCCAAAAGAAACCGTCCTTACTTGCACACGTTAGTGTTCGTGCTGCTGGTGAGCTGGATTTCTTTGACCATTTCGGCAACCTGTACTATGCCTATGCCTTCAGTAGTGACGGCAATGCCTGAGCATATGCCGGGATGTTCGGAATCTGGTGCGACTGGACATTCGCATCATCAAGACCATGCTTCCAAGGCGATGCAGAATTGTTCATTCAAGCCCTGCCTTGACTCACAAACTCATTCATTCCCCGATTTTCATCGTCTGACTAAACCGGATTTGCCGGTTTTTATTCTTGGCCTCATTGGGACGTTTTTTTGCTTATTTCTAAGCTATCCACCCACGAAAGTTCCTCTTCGTAAAGCTGACCCGCCGCTCGGACGACGGATTCTGCTCATCTATCGGTTCTGCACCCTGCTGAATTAGCCACCCCTCGAAATCGAACCCTGCCAAACCATTAACTGGTTCGGCACTGCTGTTCCGCGACCTGCGGAGCTTGTTTGTTCCGATTTGAGAGGAAAACTCCATGTTTTTCATTATTTGTTCGTGGACGCTGCGCCGCGCTTATCCGGCGTGGGCGCCGGTAATTTTCGGGCTGGCGCTGTTTTCGCCCGGCCTGGTTATTCATGTTTCAACTGACACAATCCGTGTAACTTGGGCTGAGGCGCTAGCCGAAACGCGGCTCACTAACACGGATGAATCCATCCTGACACTCAACCAAGCGATTGAACTGGCCATCACCGGCAACCCCGGTCTGGCGGAAATCAGGGCGCGAGCCGAGGCGATGGCTGCCGTACCTTCCCAAGAAGGTACTTTGCCTGATCCGACGCTCAAATTCGGCGCTCTTTACCTGCCTACCAGCAGTTTCAATCTGCACCAGGATGATTTTACCATGATGGAAGTAGGCGTTAGCCAGGAGATTCCTTTTCCCGGCAAGCTGGGTTTACGGGAAAAAATCGCCGAGCAGGAAGCGCTGGCCGCCGCTGACTCCGTTGATGAAGCGCGATTGCGACTGGTGCGGGAAGTAAAACAGAGCTGGTGGCGGCTATTTTATTACGACCGGGCTTTAAACCTGCTGGACGAATCAGAACATTTTTTCCAGCAGCTCATCGACATCGCTCAGGCCAAATATAAGGTGGGCAAAGGGTCGCAACAGGATGTGCTGCTGGCCCAGCTCGAACTATCCAAACTCAAGGACGAAAAGCTGAATCTGGTCATTATGCGTCACAGTCAAAACGCCCGGATCAATGCCTTGCTGGATCGCGCGGCGGAAACGTCTGTGCAAATACCGGCGGAGGCTGAGTTCAAGTTGCCGGTCATTATCGAGTCTGCCTTGCAGGACAAGGCCTTACACATCCGTCCTTTATTTGCGCAACACCGCAAGATGCTGGATGCGGGGCTAGCCAAGGTCGATTTGGCGCAAAAGGGTTTCTACCCTGACTTTACCGTGGGCGCTGCTTATGATGCTCGTCAGAACACGCCGTCAGGGCAGTCGCGTAGCGATTTCGCCAGTGTCCAATTAAGTATCAATGTGCCGATTTATGCTAACCGCAAGCAAGCCAAGGCGGTTGATCAGCGCCAGAGTGAACTGTTGCAGGCGCAATATGCATTACACGATGACCACCGCAAAATCCAGGCTGAGATCGCTGCCAAAGCCGTCGAGTATCAACAGACAAAAGAAAAGCTGTTACTGCTCGAACATGAAATCATCCCGCAGGCTCAGCAAGCCGTTAATTCCCTACTGGCTGGCTATCAAGTGAGTCAGACGGACTTTACCGATCTACTGCGCACGCAACTGAGCTTTTTCCAATATCAGACTCAGTATTGGCAAGCGTTGACCAACACTCAGCAAATTTTAGCCGAGTTATCCGCTGAAGTCGGCGAGGAGTTGAGCCATGACTAAATATTTCTTGGCAAGTTTGATTTTAATGCTGGGCGTAGGTTTGGGATTCTGGGTGGGCCGTCAAGAAGTACCGCAAAACTCGAATTCTACCGCAGTCAGCGAACGGAAACTGCTGTATTACCGTCATCCTATGAACCCTAAAGTGACCTCTCCGACGCCCGCCAAGGACGACATGGGCATGGATTACCTACCGGTTTACGCGGAAGACCAGAGTCCGCCGGAAACTCAGTCACAGCAGGGGAAAATTCTCTATTACCGTCATCCGATGGGGGCGGCGGATACTTCGCCTGTACCTAAAAAGGATGAGATGGGCATGGATTACCTACCGGTCTATGAAAGCGAATTAGCGAGTGCTGGGCAAATTCAGATCAGCCCGGAAAAAATCCAGAAACTGGGTGTTAGCACAGAAACCGTGGCCAAGCGCGCTCTTGTTCGCAGCATTCGTGCGCTGGGCAGCATCCAGATCGATGAACGGCGCGTTCACGCCGTGACGCCTAGGTTTGAAGGCTGGATTCAGCGTTTGTATGTCAACGCAACCGGACAAGCCGTCAAGCGCGGTCAGTCGTTGCTTGAGGTATACAGCCCAGAGCTGATGACCGCTCAGCAGGAATATCTAATTGCACGACAAGGACAACAAGCGCTGCAACAGGGTAGCGTCCAAGCGCGCGGCACGGCGGAGCATCTTACCGATAACGCCTTGCAGCGTTTACATTATTGGGACATTGCACCGGCACAGTTGCAGCGTTTACAAATCCAGGAAAAACCTTTGGATACCCTGCCATTGCTGTCACCGGTCAATGGCGTGGTGCTGGAGAAGCCGGCGCAAGAGGGGATGCGTTTCATGCCCGGCGAGCTGTTGTTTCGTATAGCCGATTTAAGCACGGTGTGGCTGTTGGCGGAGGTGTTTGAGCAGGATATTGGAGAGGTGCGATTAGGCCAAGTCGTGCAGGTGCATATCAACGCCTATCCGGATAGGTTGTTCAGCGGCAAAGTTGCATTCATTTATCCGACGCTGGCAACGGAAACCCGCACCGTCAAAGTGCGTGTCGAGTTGCCCAATGCTGAAGGCCTGTTGAAGCCCGGACTCTACGGCAGCGTGACGCTGGCGGCGCTGGAGGATAGGGACGAACGATTGGCGGTTCCCGATTCGGCGGTCATAGACAGCGGTGCCCGGCAAGTGGTTTTAGTGCAAAGAGGCGAAGGGCGGTTCGAGCCGCATGTCGTGAAGCTTGGGCGTCAGGCTGACGGATATCGGGAAGTATTGGCGGGGCTGGACGCAGGCGATCAAGTCGTGACTCGTGCCAATTTCCTGATCGATGCCGAAAGCAATCTCAAGTCCGCCTTGGATGGCTTTAACAATCAGGGTGCTGACGCTGGTCAGGCAACGCATGAAACACAACATGGAGGCCACTAGCCATGTTGAATCATGTTATTGCCTGGTCGTTGCGCAATGTGTTTCTGGTGCTGCTGGCAACCATTAGCATCGTAATCGGCGGGGTTTATGCGTTGTCGCTTATGCCGCTGGATGCGCTGCCCGATTTGTCTGACGCGCAGGTGATTGTTTACACCGAATATCCCGGACAAGCGCCGCAAGTTGTCGAGGATCAAGTTACTTATCCGCTAACGACCGCCATGCTGAGCGTGCCGCGCTCGAAAGTCGTGCGCGGTTTTTCTTTCTTCGGGGCTTCTTTCGTCTATGTCATCTTCGAGGACGGTACCGATATTTACTGGGCGCGTTCACGGGTTTTGGAATATCTGACCACGCTGACCGGAAGCCTGCCGTCCAGCGTCAAGCCCAAATTGGGACCGGATGCCACCGGGGTCGGCTGGGTTTACCAGTACGCATTGCTGGCAAAAGACTATTCGCTGGCGGAATTGCGCACACTGCAAGACTGGTTTGTGCGTTACCAATTGACCAAAGCCAAAGGCGTGGCTGAAGTCGCCAGTATCGGCGGTTTTGTGCAGCAGTATCAGGTCACTGTCGACCCGCACAAACTGCAAGCTTACGGCATATCTTTGCGCACCCTCAGCGATACCATCCGCAACGGCAACCGAGATGTCGGGGGAAGGGTTATTGAGCTTGCGGAAACCGAGTACATGGTGCGTGGACGCGGTTATTTGCGTGGTCAGGCGGATTTGGAACGGCTGGTATTGAAAGCTGAGAAAGGTATTCCAGTGCTTCTGCGTGATGTGGCGCGCGTGGAACTGGTACCCGATGAACGGCGCGGCATCACTGAATGGAACGGCGAAGGCGAGGCGGTTTCCGGTATTGCGCTGGCGCGTTACGGCCAGAACGCACTGGAAGTAATCAGTCATGTGAAAGACCGATTGCGCGAAATTACCGCCGGTTTGCCAACCGGCGTCAGCATACAAACGGTTTATGACCGATCCGAGCTGATTCATCGCGCCATTGATAATTTGCGCCATACCTTGCTGGAAGAAAGCGCGGTGGTCGCCGCTGTATGCGTCCTATTCCTGCTGCACATACGGAGCGCTCTGGTGGCGATTTTGATGCTGCCGGTCGGCGTGCTGATCGCCTTTATCGTTATGCAGGCGCTGGGCATGAATTCCAACATCATGAGCCTAGGGGGTATTGCCATCGCCATCGGCGCGATGGTGGATGCCGCCATTGTCATGATCGAGAACGCCCACAAGCATCTGGAACGTGATGCAGGACGCCTGCCGCGAGCCGAAATTCTGCTCAATGCCTGCAAGGAAGTCGGCCCGCCGCTGTTTTTCAGTCTACTGATTATCACGGTCTCGTTCCTGCCGGTGTTTGCGCTGGAAGCGCAGGAAGGCCGTCTGTTCCATCCCCTGGCCTATACCAAGACGTTCGCAATGGCGGGCGCGGCGCTGCTGTCGGTGACGCTGGTTCCGGTATTGATGTCGCTGTTTGTGCGCGGAAAAATCCTGCCGGAGCAACGTAATCCGATCAATCGGGTTTTGATCTGGATTTATCGCCCGGTCATCGCCGGGGTTATGCGTTACAAAAAGCTAACGCTTGTTTTCGCGCTGCTAATGCTAGCCGCATCCTGGTATCCGGCCTCACGCCTAGGCGGTGAATTCATGCCGACGTTAAATGAAGGCACGCTGTTATTCATGCCGCTAACCTTGCCGGGTTTGTCACCGACCAAAGCCACCGAATTGCTGCAAACTCAAGACCGCATCATCAAAAGTTTTCCCGAAGTCGAATCGGTGTTCGGTAAAGCCGGGCGCGCACTGACCGCCACCGACCCGGCGCCGCTGGAAATGTCGGAAACATTGGTCAACCTCAAGCCCGAATCCGCCTGGAGGCCCGGCATGACGGTCGATAAGTTGATTGCCGAGATGGATCAAGCGCTGCAAATCCCCGGTGTCAGCAACTCCTGGACAATGCCGATCAAAAACCGCATTGATATGCTGGCAACCGGTATCCGTACGCCTATAGGCATTAAGCTGTTCGGCAAGGATCTTGCGGAAATGGAACGCCTGGCGCAGCAGATCGAACAGGCCGTCAAGACTGTTTCCGGCACCACCAGTGCTTACGCAGAACGCCTCACCGGTGGCTTTTATCTGAATATCACTCCGGACTACGAGGCTCTGGCGCGTTATGGGCTGTTGGTCGGTGATGTACAGGACATCATTGCCACCGCCATCGGCGGCGAAACCGTGACCACAATGCTGGAAGGGCGCGAACGTTTCGCCGTCATCGTCCGTTACCCGCGCGAACTGCGCGATAACCCGCAAGCCATCGCAGCAAATGTTCTTGTTCCGACACCCGACGGGGCGATGGTTCCCCTCGGGCAGTTGGCGCATCTGAGCCTGGACAAAGGCCCGCCAGGTATACGCACCGAGAACGCCTTGTTGTCCGCTTATATCTATGTCGACATGCGCAGTCGCGACATTGACGGTTATGTGCGGGATGCCAAACAAGCGGTGCAGCAAGCGGTCAAGTTCCCGGCGGGTTACTACATCACCTGGAGCGGTCAGTTTGAGTACATGGAACGGGCCAAACAGCGTTTGCAACTGGTTGTGCCGCTCACGCTGTGCATTATTTTTGTTTTGCTTTATCTTAACTTCGGTCGTCTGACCGAGACGTTCATCGTCATGTTGTCGGTGCCGTTTGCTCTGGTCGGCGGCATCTGGCTGCTGTGGTTTCTGGATTACAACGTCAGCGTGGCGGTCGGCGTCGGCTTCATCGCCCTGGCGGGAGTTGCCGCTGAAACTGGCGTGGTGATGCTGATTTATCTGGATCATGCTTATCTTGAAAAGCAACGGCAATGCCTGGAAGAAAAGCGGGCTTTCACCGAGACTGATCTTTACGACGCGCTAATGACCGGCGCAGCGGAACGTCTGCGACCGAAAATGATGACTGTTACCGCGATCATGGCAGGACTCCTGCCTATCCTGTGGAGTACCGGTACCGGCTCGGAAGTCATGCGCCGCATCGTAGCGCCGATGGTGGGTGGTATGGTGTCGTCAACGCTGTTGACGTTGATCGTCATTCCGGCGCTTTATGCCCTGTGTAAACAATATTCCATCAACAAACAATCCCGAAAATTGAACGATACGTTAACAAGCTGAAAACAATATCACTAACATATTGAATTATAATGGATAAAATCCATGAAAACTAAAAAACATGTTGTCATATTAATCACTTTTATTGCTCACTGTTTCTGCGTGTGCATCACGTACTAAAGTCATTAAAAATGTCTACTCGTCACATCCAGGTGGACAAGGTCATCCTTGGGATAAGGGGCGTTCGTTTTAAATAACAGTCACACGGCTGGGTTTATTAACCCAGTATTTGCAAAGAACAGTTGGATTTCATTCTTCAACGAGCTATAGAGGAGGTAAAACTGATAACAACCTGAAAAAACGATCATTTTAACTAAATAAATTATTTTGGAGAAAACTCATGAAAATTAAGTTACTGATTACCCTGCTTTTAGCTATTGGTTTGTTGTCCGCATGTGCCGGATTTGACCCGCATTCGATGGATATGAATCAAGCGGTACATAACGCAAAAACCAAAGCCGATCATGAGGCGCTGGCACAACACTATGAGGAAGTGGCGAAAGAAATGCAGCTTAAGGTTGAGGAACACAAGAAAATCCTGAGTGAATACGAGCGCGAGCCGTGGTTGATTGGTAAGCAGCAGGCAACCGGATTCGGAGTCCATTGCCAAAGGCTGATTGATGTCTATGAAAAAGCCGCCGAGGAAAACCTGGAAATGGCGAAGATGCATCGGGAAATAGCGCAATAATAAAGTGGTAAAAAGCTTACAAGCCCGGTGTCTTAGGGTTTAAGGCGCTAGGTAAAGTTTTGTTGATGTCTGACAGTAACCATCCTATAAACTATGTAGAGCTAGACAATAATTTGTTTAGCTTTACAGATTACGAGGGGCACATTATGAAACTAGGAATAATTATCTATTCGAATGATTCGGAAACCGTATGGAATGCTTTCAGACTATCGTCTTTTTCACTTAAAAAAGGCGATGAAGTTGAGGTTTTTCTTCTTGGGAAAGGCGTAGAAAGCGAAACACTTGATACACACAAGTTTGATGTTTCTGCGGAAATGAAGCAATTTATCGAAGCAGGTGGAAAAATTTACGCCTGTGGTACCTGCCTTAAGCTGAGGGAGCTTGAAGAGACAGAAATATGTCCAGTTTCAACGTTGTTTGACCTCCATAAGATTATCAGTGAATCAGATAAGATACTTACTTTTTAATGGGATCAAAATGAACAGAAAAGAACATTGGGAAGCTATTTATAAAAGTAAATCTCCTGTTGAGGTGAGTTGGTATCAACAGAAACCGACGATCTCCCTTGAGTTAATCGCAAAATGTTCATTATCAACCGCTGATTCAATCATTGATGTGGGAGGGGGTGCATCAACACTCTGTGATTATCTCTTAGAAAGCGGCTACAACCATTTAACTGTTTTAGATTTATCCGCTAACGCTCTTGAGCATTCAAAACAGCGGTTAGGTAATAAAGCAAGTTCAATAGAGTGGCAAGTTGAGGATGTAACGAAGTTTTCCACCCCTAAACACTATGATATTTGGCATGACCGCGCGGTATTTCATTTTTTAACTGATGAAAGCGACCGCAAAAACTATATAGACGTGTTAAATGTTTCAGTCAAAGTAGGTGGACACATAATTATTGCTGCTTTTGCTATTGGAGGCCCTACGATGTGCAGTGGGTTAAGCATCGTTCAATACGATGAAACAAAGTTAAAAAACGAATTAGGAAAAAATTTTACTCTTGTTGAAGAACGCGCTGAAGAACACATGACTTCAACGGGGAATGTTCAGCTATTCGGGTATTATCTGTTGGTAAAAAATGCTTAATTACACTTTGGGTTTATCCCTGTAAAAAAGGAAACAAGTAATGAAACAATTAACCGTAGTACCTATCTTAATCGCTTTATTGGTAACAATTCCCGCTCATGCAGTGGAAAAAGCCAGCGAACAACGACTTGATGAAGTAGTACAGCGTGGTTCTCATGTGATGCCCTTTGTGTTAGAAGAGACTACCCATGTCTTTTCTAAAACAGCGAAAGGAGGAGTGCAACAGGTCATCGTTAAAGATCCTGCCAACGTAGAGCAAATTAAATTAATACGCGAGCATTTAACCAAGATTTCCGATGAATTTAAGCAAGGTAATTTTTCTAATCCTGCAAAAATTCACGGTGACACCATGCCTGGTTTGGATGAGTTGCGCAAGGCAAAGCCAAATCAAATCGATATTGTGTATAAAGAATTACCTAACGGAGCAGAAATTAATTACTCAACAGATAGTCCCATCCTTATCAATGCCATTCATCAATGGTTCGATGCCCAATTAAGTGATCACGCACGTCATGCTATTTCAGGGCATTCAAATCATCAAATGCACAAGTAGCAACAGTCACGTAAATTCAACAGTTTTCAGTACAAGCTACTTAAATAGATGATCTACATTCTCTACACAAAAAATTGTATGTTTTTTGGCAAGATGGTGTTAGTTTAAAATAATGAATAATACGCCACGCCACTTCAAAACTTGGTTCTCTTTTGTGCTGATGCTCGCGGTTCTCTGTCATTTCAACTTGGGCCATAGCGACGTTTCGACGTATGTATTGTGTTTCGGGGCGGATGGTCATGTGGCCGTGGAGCGTGCCGATCATGATCATAGAAACAACGCAGATAAAGTCTCCTTGACCAAGGCCGAGACCGGTGCCTATTTCACGAACGGGGATTTACCTTGTAACGATATTCCCGTGGTCGGCGATGATCACGGCACTCATGTTCCTCTATCGGCTTTATCCAAAGCATCAATCGATCTTGGACTTTTGCCCCTGGTTTTACTGTTTTTTCTGTTGATCCCCTACGCCAGGGTCATTACACGGAGACCTTTTTTCCCTGATCCGCTGTTCATCGATTCCCGCCTGCTTGGCCTACGCAGTACTGTTCTTCTGATTTAGCCCGCTCTTCATAGCCGTAACCCGCCGCCGATGATGCAGGCTTAGCGCCTACTTGTCTGCTGCGTTCGTTCATTCATGCTACGGAGAGACTATTCATGTGCTCAAATTATGCGCTGCCCCTCGGCATCGCTCTCAGTATACTCATTACCACCAGTCCGGTTGGCGCTAATCCGACAGACCAGAAAATGCCGCTCGCCCACCTGGAAGACCAGAACCCAGTGGCTCGCGATCCAAGTGCGTCCGAGGATCCGACTGGAACCTTGCTTTTACCTCAGGCGCTGGCCTTGGCATTGACCCAGAATCCAGACTTGGCCGCTTTTTCCTGGGAAACCCGCGCTCAGGAAGCCGCTGCCCTGCAAGCGAGTTTTTTTCCGAATCCAACATTCGGCGCTAATGCGGCAAACTTTGGCAATCGAGTCATCAAGGGATTTGACGGCGATGTGGTGACTTTAGAACTCAGTCAGTTAATCGAATTGGGCGGTAAGCGTGCGGCCCGAATGGAGGCTGCCGCCCTGACCAAAGAATTGGCAGATTGGGATTATGAAACCAAGCGTGTCGATGTGCTAACACAAGTCTCCCAGGCTTTCATTGAAGTTCTGACGGCTCAACAGCGTTTGACCCTCACGAAACAAACTCAAGAATTAGCAAATCAGATGATGGTGACGACCTCTGCACGTGTACAAGCGGGCAAGGTTTCACCTGTCGAAGAAACCAAAGCCAAAGTTGTCCTTTCCTCAGTTCAATTCGAGTTGTTGCGCGCCCAGAGAGAATTGGAAGCCGCGCGAAAGCGTTTAGCCGCAACTTGGGGCAACACCGAACCTCGGTTTGAGGCCGTCAAGGGAGATTTAGATACTGTTAGGTCGCTACCTTCCCTGGATTTATTGCTCCGCCGACTTGATAAAAATCCGGATTTAGCCCGCTGGGTAACCGAAATCACTCAGCGTGAAGCGCTGATCAGTGTAGAAAAATCAAAAGCCATCCCGGACGTGACCGCGACTGTAGGCGCTAGCAAGTACCTCATGCCCAATGATTACGCGCTAGTCGTCGGGTTTTCCATGCCGCTGCCGGTATTTAATCGCAACCAAGGCGGTATCCGCGAAGCCGAGCACCGGCTAAGCCGAGCGGAGGAAGATCACCGCAGTGCAGAAGTACGAATCACAACCCTATTAAATACCATCTATCAGAAGCTGAGCACGGCTTATGCCGAAGTTTCTGCCCTCCGGCAGGATATTTTACCTGGCGCCCAAAGCGCCTACGATGCCGCCCGCGAAGGCTATCGTTTCGGTAAGTTTGGTTTTCTGGATGTCCTGGATGCACAGCGCACCTTATTTGGAGCAAAAAGCCAGTATTTACTGGCGCTTTCTGATTATCACAAGTCGGCAGTTGAGTTAGAACGCTTGATCGGCGGCAGTTTTGATGAGACGTTGACCCCTCGTAAACAGGAGACAGTGCAATGAAAAAAAATCAGTTTTTGGCTATTTTTGGCTTGATCGCGGTTGGCATCGTGTTGGCCTTTTTTATCTTCCGTCTGGAGGCGCCTACTGTCAATAATGAACCCGGAGAGACCCGTGAAGAAACAACCGGTCACCCTAAAGGCCCACATGGCGGCGAGCTATTCAGCAAAGATGACTTTGCGTTGGAAATTTCGCTGGTAGAAGACGGTGGTGAAGCGCACTTCCGTGCCTATCTGCTCAAAAACGAAAAGTCTATTCCGCCAAACGCCGTCAAGGTCTCGGCGCTTGTAACGCGTCCGGATGGCGAGAAACAGAGGGTCGATTTTGTGCCGGAAAAAGATTTTTTGCAAAGTGTTCAGTCCATCGAAGAACCGCATGTATTCGAAGCTACCTTGACCGCTCAGCATGATAAGCAGTCGTATCAATTTTCCTTGGTCAAAGAAGAGGGGAAAATTGAGTTGAGTGATCAGCAGATCACGGCAACGGGCGTAACAATCCAGACGGCAGGTGCTGCATCCATTAGCAGTGTAGCAACACTCCCTGGTGAAATCCGCTTCAATGAAGACAAAACTTCGCACGTCGTCCCTCGCCTTGCCGGTGTGGTTGAGGCCATATCGGCCAACCTCGGCGACCAGGTTAAGAAAGGTCAATTGCTGGCGGTTATTGCAAGTACCGGATTATCGGAGCAACGCAGCGAGTTGCTTTCCGCTCAGAAACGCCTGGAATTAGCTCGCACCACCTTTGCGCGGGAAAAGCACCTGTGGGAAGCAAAAATTTCGGCGGAACAGGACTTTCTGCAGGCTCGACAAGTAATGAACGAAGCGGAAATAGCAGTCCGTAATGCTCAACAGAAGCTGTTGGCGCTTGGTGCAAGTCCAAAGGTATTGACCAACGCCGATACACTCAACCGCTATGAAATTCGAGCGCCGTTCGACGGCATGCTGGTTGAAAAGCATGTCGCCCTGGGTGAGGCGGTGAAAGAAGATGCAAGCATTTTCACGATTTCCGATTTGTCGTCCGTGTGGGCCGAGATTATCGTGTCGGCAAAAGACCTCAATGTCGTCCAGGTCGGTAAGAAGGTCACGATCAAAGCTACGGCACTCGACTCCGTAGCCTCTGGAACAGTGTCCTATGTGGGCTCACTTCTCGGCGAACAGACCCGCACCGCCAAGGCTCGCGTGACGTTGGCGAATCCTCGGATGGCTTGGCGTCCTGGACTGTTCATCACTGTCGAGATCGTTGCCAACGAAATGAAGGTACCGGTCGCCGTATCGTCTGATGCCATCCAGACTATCAACGACAAGCCGACGATTTTTATTCGCGTGCCAGGCGGCTTTATCGCCCAACCGGTCACGACCGGACTATCCGATGGCACAGTTACTGAGATCGTGGCAGGACTCAAGCCCGGCACTGAATACGCTGTTAACGGCAGCTTCGTCATTAAATCCGAGCAAGGCAAAGCAGGAGCTTCACATGAGCATTGAAGTACTAGCCAGTTCAGGTCGTTATAATCGGTCGAGGTTATGCGCGCCGTGTCCTCGTGAAGAGAGCGCATCACTCTTATTACCACCCAAGGGGGCAAATTATGTTGATACTAAAAACTACAGCTCTTTTCCTCGTTACCGCCCTTGCCGAGATCATCGGCTGTTTTCTGCCCTATTTGTGGCTCCGCAAGAGTGGTTCCTCATGGTTGCTGCTGCCGGCAATGATCAGCCTATCACTGTTCGTATGGCTGCTCACCCTGCACCCGGCCGCCAGTGGTCGGGTCTACGCCGCTTATGGCGGTGTCTACGTGGCTACCGCTCTGGTTTGGCTCAGAGTGGTGGATGGAGAGAGATTGTCTGTGTTGGATTGGGTTGGTGCTGGCATTGCGTTACTCGGGATGGCGATCATTGTGTCGGGTTGGAACGGCGAAGCTTAGCGCACGATTTTTTCGGTTTCGTGAAGAAACTTTCAGTACTGGAGGACTCCCATCATGTTTGAACGACTCATCAGTTTGGCCATCGAGCAACGCTGGCTGGTTCTTCTGGCCGTGCTCAGTATGGCGGCGCTCGGTATCTTCAATTACAAGATACTGCCGATCGACGCCGTTCCGGACATCACCAACGTCCAGGTGCAGATCAATACGTCGGTGCCGGGCTATTCGCCGCTGGAGACCGAGCAACGTGTTACCTATCCGATCGAGACCGTCATGGCAGGCTTGCCGAATCTGGAGCAAACCCGCTCACTGTCGCGCTACGGCTTATCGCAAGTGACGGTGATCTTCCAGGACGGCACTGATGTTTATTTTGCGCGGCAACTGGTTAATCAGCGTATCCAGGAAGCCAAAGATAAACTGCCTTCCGGCGTAACTCCCGCGATGGGGCCCATCTCGACCGGTCTGGGGGAAATCTATCTATGGACCGTCGAAGCCAAAGACGGCGCCAAGAAGCCCGACGGTTCGCCCTATACGGCAACCGACCTGCGCGAGATTCAGGACTGGGTCATCAAACCGCAACTGCGTAATGTGCCCGGTGTCACCGAGATTAATTCCATCGGCGGTTTTGCCAAGCAATATCAGGTCGCGCCGACTCCGGAAAAACTCGCCTCCTATGGTTTGACCTTACAGGACATCGTGACGGCCCTGGATCGCAATAACAACAATGTCGGTGCAGGCTACATTGAGAAGCGCGGCGAGCAATATTTGATCCGCGCACCGGGGCAGGTTCACTCGATAGACGATATCCGAAATGTTATTCTCGGCAGTGTGCAGGGTGTGCCGATCCGTATCCGTGACGTGGGTGAGGTCGAGATCGGCCGGGAACTGCGTACGGGAGCCGCCACTGCAAATGGCCGTGAGGTGGTGCTGGGCACGGTCTTTATGTTAATCGGTCAAAATAGCCGGAGTGTTTCGCAGGCCGTTGACAAAAAAATGGCGGAGATCAACCGCACGCTGCCTGAAGGTGTTGAGGCGATTACTGTCTATGACCGAACCGTGCTGGTCGATAAAGCTATCAATACGGTCAAGAAGAACTTAACCGAAGGTGCCGTCCTGGTGATCGTGATTCTGTTTCTGTTCCTTGGCAACATCCGCGCGGCCATCATCACGGCGATGGTGATTCCGCTGTCAATGCTGTTCACCTTCACGGGCATGGTGACGTACCAGATTAGTGCGAATCTGATGAGCCTGGGTGCGCTCGATTTCGGCGTCATCATTGATGGTGCCGTGGTGATCGTGGAAAACTGCGTGCGGCGGCTTGCTCATGCCCAGGAGCAGCAAGGCCGTGCCCTGACCCGCAACGAGCGTTATCATGAGGTCTTTATTGCCTCCAAAGAAGCGCGGCGGCCTCTATTGTTTGGTCAGGTCATCATCATGGTCGTGTATTTGCCGATCTTCGCCTTGACGGGTGTGGAAGGCAAAATGTTCCATCCGATGGCTTTCACGGTTGTAATTGCCTTGGTGGGCGCCATGATCCTGTCGGTCACCTTTATCCCGGCGGCCGTGGCCCTCTTTATCGGTGACAGAGTTGCCGAAAAAGAAAATAGCCTGATGCAGACGGCTAAGCGTCTTTATGCGGCAGCGTTGGATCAGGTGATGATTAACAAACCTGTGGTGTTGACATTTGCTGTGGTCACGGTAATCCTGTCAGGTCTCCTGGCGACGCGCATGGGCAGTGAGTTTGTGCCGAGTCTAAATGAAGGGGACTTTGCAATTCAGGCAATGCGCATCCCCGGCACCAGTTTGTCGCAATCGGTCGCCATGCAACAGCAGATTGAAGATTCTCTGAAACAGCAGTTCCCGGAAATTGACCGGATATTTGCGCGAACCGGTACCGCCGAGATCGCCTCAGACCCCATGCCACCCAATATTTCGGATGGTTATATTATGCTTAAGCCTCGCGAGCAGTGGCCTGAACCAAATAAAACGCGGGATGAATTGTTGGCTGAGGTGCAAACAGCGGCCAACAAACTCCCAGGCAATATTTACGAATTCTCCCAGCCTATCCAGTTACGATTTAATGAGCTGATCTCAGGTGTCCGTAGCGACGTGGCAGTCAAGGTTTTTGGCGATGATATGGATGTTCTGAATGACACAGGCACTAAAATATCAGCGGTTATGGAAAAAATTCCCGGCGCATCGGAGGTTAAAGTCGAGCAAACGACAGGACTGCCGATGCTCACTGTCAACATTGACCGGGAGAAAACCGCGCGTTATGGCCTGAACATCGGCGATGTTCAGGATGCCGTGGCTACCGCAATTGGTGGGACAGAGGCCGGAACGTTGTTCCAGGGTGACCGTCGATTCGACATTATCGTCCGGCTACCGGAGAACCTGCGTAACGATCTGAAAGCGATCAAGCGTTTACCGATCTCATTGCCGCGAACGCAATTCGGCGACGGCCGAACGACTTATATTCCGCTGGCAGAAGTGGCAAGCCTTGAGATAGCTCCAGGGCCTAACCAAGTCAGCCGGGAAAATGGAAAGCGCCGGGTTGTTGTCAGCGCCAACGTGCGTGGCCGGGACATCGGGTCGTTCGTCGCCGAGGCCGAGCAAAAGCTTCAGCAGCAAGTCAAGATTCCGTCCGGATACTGGACGACCTGGGGCGGGCAGTTCGAGCAATTGCAATCGGCTACGCAGCGATTGCAGATCGTAGTTCCGGTGGCATTGATGCTGGTCTTTACACTGCTGTTCATGATGTTTGGTAACGCCAAGGACGGTTTGCTGGTCTTTAGCGGTATTCCTTTTGCGCTGACGGGCGGTTTGATCGCGCTATGGTTGCGCGATATTCCGATGTCGATCTCGGCGGCGGTTGGTTTCATCGCGCTCTCTGGTGTGGCGGTACTCAATGGTCTGGTAATGATTGCTTTCATCCGCAGTCTGTGCGACGAAGGCATGATGCTGGACAAGGCGATTGTTGAGGGCGCGCTGACACGACTGCGACCAGTACTGATGACGGCATTAGTCGCGTCATTCGGTTTCGTGCCGATGGCGATTGCCACGGGAACAGGGGCTGAGGTACAGAGGCCACTGGCAACCGTGGTTATCGGCGGCATCCTGTCATCAACGATGCTGACTTTGCTGGTGTTACCGATTCTATACTGGTTCGCACATCGCAAAGACAAACAGGAATAGGTTTCGAAATTTCAAGGACAAGCGGCTATACACCAATGCTGGCATGGAAATCCCACAAGTGCTAGCACCGCTCGTTGCTGGCCAAGTGATCTAAAGGCGATCAGAGATTACTGGTCACTGGCATCGTTTTTATCGACGCGGCCTCCATCGTCGTCTGCCGCATCCGCGCTTACCGAGATGATGATACTTTAACAAAACACCGATTGACAATCGGTTTATAGATACTTAAAATCACTTTATATTTTAAGTCACTTGCGGATTGATTTTTATGCACAGTTTAAAGCGTCCTTATCTAGGAGAGCTGGAAATGGCGGTTCTTGAGCATCTGTGGTCACACGGAGAATTTGATGCTAAAGGTGTTTATAGCGCATTAGGAAAAACGCGCGGCATTTCTCACAATACCATCCAATCGACACTCGAACGCTTATTCAAGAAGAAACTTTTAGCGCGTCAAAAAATCAGCCATGCTTATGTCTATCAGGCGATAGTAGGCCGCGATGAACTCATGGGTCGCATGATTAAGGATGTCGTCAAAACCCTATCAAAAAATAATTCAGATGGAATGCTGGCCGCTTTCGTCGACATTGCGGCCCGTACCGATGAGGCTCATCTTGACAGGCTTGAGCAATTGATTAACGAATATCGCTCAAATCACGATAATGATATTCCGTCATGACCCTGCATTTAATCCAGTCAGGGCTATTGGCAATGCTCTTTTTTGCGGGTTTAGTGGCATTGTTGTCGGCGCCTTTATATCCGAAGGTCAGAAATAATCTGACGCGGTTACCTTGCCAAATCAGGTCAAATATACTGACACTATGGCTGCTCAGTCCTGCTTTTATGGGGCTCTTGTTAGCTTTTTCAGGGTTACTGCCTTCCTGGATGGATAGTCATGAAATAGCAACCGAACATTGCTCCAGCCATACTAATGGCATAGCGCATTTATGTTGGTTTGATCCTATTGTCCATCTATCTGATGCGCTATGGATGGGGGGCATTAGTGTGCTGGCATCGGTCATGCTATTTAATGCCTATAAAGGTGTTAATTTACTGATCAAACATTGGCATTTCCAAACAACACTTCGGCTTATCGGTCAACCGGACCCTCAGCGCGGTGTTTTTCGTATTGCCAGTGATCATTTTTTTGTTTTCTCTTCCGGATTGTTTACACCATACGCTTTCATTTCTTCACGGCTCATGGAGCAATTATCGGCAAAACAATTAGATGTGGTGCTTGCGCATGAACAAGCGCATTGTCAACGGCGCGATGTTTTACGGCGATTATTTTTGAGTCTGGCGGCCTTGTTTCATTTCCCCGCTACGCGTCAATATTTACTGGCTGATTTGGAATTGGCGCATGAACAAATTTGTGATGTTGCTGCGGTACAAAAAGTAGGAGATCGACTTTTTGTGGCGGAAACTATTATTAACATAGCGCGCAAATTAAACTCACTGATTCCAGAGCAAGCCATAGGCGTTATTGCTTTCAATGGCAGTCACATTGATATCAGAATTCAACAGTTACTGGAACAACCCAAACCAGTGAATTGTTACGCTGTGTTTTTTTCATCGCTTCTTTGTATTGTCTTTTTTAGCGGCGTACTGGCGTTAGCCATGCCGCTGCATCATTTACTTTAACCCCCACAATTTGTAAACTAAGATGGCTCTATTTAAAAAGCGGCTGTATAAAATACCGACTATCGGTCGGTTTTGTGCTTTGAACTCTATTTTCCTTGCATCGATGTCTTGTTGGGCCATTGCGTGTGGTGTCGCTGCGGCATAAGGTTTTCCGGCAATCATGCTCAAGAGGTTCCTATGCAGCATTCGCACGATAAGTTTCATTCACATGATCAGCATGACTATTCGTACGGACACGGTCATGCTCACGGCGTCGTCGACCCATCTATTACCACGTCTGAGCGGGCCATCTGGGCCATCAAGTGGTCTTTTGTTGGCTTGTTTGTAACGGCTCTCTTTCAAGTTGTCGTCGTTTGGCTGTCAGGCAGCGTAGCTTTGCTGGCGGACACTATTCACAATTTTGCCGATGCGGCAACGGCGGTGCCGCTGTGGATTGCCTTCGCGCTCTCGCGCTGGAATCCCATTTTTGTATTTACGCTTTGGCTCAATGCGGAATAAATGTACTAAATAACGGTGACACAAAATGAGCTACACAATAATCAAGGTTATCATCACAAGCGTGCTTATCGTGGCGATATCGGAACTATCGAAACGAAGTTCATTGCTTGGCGCCTTTTTAGCCTCGCTGCCGCTTACATCGGTTTTAGCGATGCTCTGGCTTTACATCGATACCAAAGATGTCGGGAACGTTGCCGATTTGGCAAGCAATATATTTTGGTTAGTCATCCCCTCCCTGGTTTTTTTCATCAGCTTACCCGTTTTGCTAAAGAAAGGGGTTGTGTTCTATCTGAGCATGGGACTTTCAATGACAGTGACGGCAGGATGTTATTTGATCATGATCACACTATTGAGGCGCCATGGCATTAAGTTATAGGTATTGAAGCAACATTATTCTAATAACTTGAAACAGGATTTTTAAATATGACACCAGCAACACAACGACCAGTCTGGCTTATTGGCTTGCCGTTCTTTTTATGTCTCCTAAGCCCAAGTGTCTTTGCTCATGGCGTTGACGCGAATACCGAACGTTTTTTATTGGCGAACCAGGGCGTAGCCATCGGGCCGTTTCTTTATATCGGCGCCATGCACATGGTGACCGGATACGATCACCTGCTTTTTCTGATTGGCGTGATTTTCTTTTTGTTCCGCACCCGAGATGTGTTGATTTATGTCAGCTTGTTCACCTTGGGGCATAGCTTGACGCTATTGTTCGGTGTGTTAAACAACATGGCGGTTAATCCTTTTCTTATTGATGCCATCATTGGACTTTCCATTGTATACAAAGGCTTCGATAACTTGGGTGGTTTTCGCCGATTGTTCGGCTTTCAACCGAATACAAAAATCGCTGTGATGATTTTTGGCTTGTTTCATGGCTTTGGGCTAGCCACCAAATTGCAGGGCTTTTCACTGCCACAAGCGGAGTTATGGAAAAATTTATTGGCCTTCAATGTCGGGGTAGAACTGGGTCAGTTTATAGTCTTACTGTATATCTTAATTGCCCTCGATTTTTGGCGCAGACACAAAAGTTTTTATTCCTTTTCGACGGCCACCAATACACTTTTAATGACGGGCGGCCTGATTCTGTTCGGCTACCAGATAACCGGCTATTTAATTAACGGATAAATTCATGAATAACATCAGTCCCCCTATTCAATCACTAAAATCTCTGATCATAGCTACCTCTTTTGCAATGCTATTGGCCGCCATTATTTTAATATCGGCTGTACTGCCGGCAGAATACGGTATCGACCCTACCGGATTAGGGAAAATGATGGGATTAACCGCTTTGTCGGCGCAATCCAAAGCAACGAGTCAGATGCTCGCCATCACTAGCCCGGTTCTACCGCCGCATGCCACCGAAGTAAGCGGTCAGGATCAGAAACAGGCCACTAATCAGTCTACCGGCTCGACTGAAACCGCTACAAAGGAACAACTGCCTCAGTGGCAAGATTCGGTCAAAATAATGGTGCCTGCCGGGGAGGGCCTGGAATATAAATTCCATCTGGTGAAAGGCGCATCGCTGGAGTACTCATGGGCTACTGACGGGGCCCAACTCTATTTTGATTTTCACGGCGAACCCAAGGGTGATAAGACAGGTTACTTCAAAAGCTTTAAGGAGAGTACCGATAATCAAGCCAACGGCACTTTGACGGCTCCCTTCGAAGGCCCCCATGGCTGGTACTGGGAAAACAAAACCCGCTCTCCCATTACTATCATCTTGAACACCAAAGGCTCCTATCGGATTTTAGGTCTGATGTGATGGCGTATGTCATTGCAGATGCCGGTAACAGTATTATGTACAGTCATAAATTGCCGCATTTAATGCCGCAATCTCCGCATGTCCTGTTCAATAATCCCAGTTAATTTTATAGGTTCAGCAGCAGAACGTATATTGTTTTTCTTATCGTTTATTTATAGCGCGGACATAAAACCGCAATGAGCTTCCTTATGTTATCCCTGAACCTTTCCAGGAAACGCGTTCCCAGGCTCCTGCCTGGGAGTGTTGTTTTTTTGCTGGCAACTTCGTTGCTCATTCCCAAGTCTGTTTGTGCCCAAGCTTCACCCTGGAAACAGGCAGATACGACCACGATGGTTGGTCATCTTGACCCCATTGAAAGTGATGCAACTTTGAGTTTAGCTAAAGTCGTCGATCTAACGCTGGAGAAATATCCCGATGTAACCTGGCTCAATTCGCTGGAAGAAGAAGCGGCGGCTCTTTCGTTGCGTGGCGATAGCTGGACAGCCGGTGCATCACACGCAGGGCTTCATTTTCAGGAAGCGACCAGCGGCACTTTGCATTATCTGGATGCCTCGGTGCAAGTGCCGTTATGGAACTTAGGCCAGCGCGATGCGGAACAAACGGTCGCAAAGCAAGCGGAAAACAGCGCAATGTCACAATCGGATGCGATTAAATTTCGAGTGGCGGGGCTGATTAGAAATGCTTTATGGGGTATTACACTGGCAAACTTAAGTTATGAGCAGGCGAAAACCGAGCTCGCTATTATCGATCAGTTAGTGGCCAAAGTGCAGCGGCGTGTTGAGTTAGGTGATTTGCCTCGTGCTGATTTATTGTTGGCGCAAACTGAGTTGCTGCAAAAACGCTCAGTGGTAACACTAACTGAAGCGGAATTAATGCATGCCCGCAAACGTTATTCCAGCATCACTCAAATGACTAAAATCCCCGGCGATTATCAGGAAAAGCCGGTTGGGTTAACTGAGATTCAGCAAAATCATCCTGCCTTAGCCGCCATTAACAGCCAGATTGAACGCAAACAGGCGGAGCTTAATGCGATTAAACTGGTGGGTTCCGGGCAGACGGCGGTTGCTGTCGGCGTAAACAGCGACCAGTTCACCAATGATCCTCGAAGTAATAAAACGGCAAGCTTCAATATCGGTGTTACCGTTCCTTTCGGCGGCAGCGCGCATCTGGCGCCAAAGGTTGCAGCGGTTAATGTCGAATTAAATAAACTGATTGCGGAACACGAACAACTGTCCCGCGATTTGGAACAGGCGCATCACGAGGCCGAACATAATCTGGAAGTCAATCGGGTCGAACTGGGCATCGCCAACGAGTTAAAACAGGTTGCCGAAGAGCATTTAAAAATGATGCAATTGAGCTTTTCTGTGGGTGAAATTAATCTGATAGATTTATTAAGAATCCAGGCCAGAACCCAGCAAGCGGTGTTAAATGTCAAGCAACGGTCGGTCATGCTACAGCGCGACATAGCGCTTTATAATCAGGCCGTAGGAGTTATGCCATGAGAACGTATAAATTTTTACTGATATTGAATTTTGCAGGGTTGGCAATGCTGTTCTGCCCACCGGTAATAGCTGAAAATATTATTAAAATAGCGCAGGAGAATTTTAATAACCTGGGTGTCACCCTGCGAAAACTGGAGCCTGCCAAACAAATCCCGCCCACCAAAGTAGTGATTCCGCCAACGCAGGAACATAGTATCAGCGCCTCTCAGGCCGGCTTAATCACTCAACTGAATACGGCGATAGGGGACTCAAAATGAACAAAAAATCTTTAATTATCATCAGTGCTTTGTTAATTACCGGCATGGTGCTGGCCAGCCTGATTCTTACCCTGGATTCACCTATGGTTACCGATGAAGAACAGACCGGGTCTGTTGAACAGAATGTAGCGTTTGCTCGTGGACCTCATCGCGGCAGGTTGTTATCAAAAGACGACTTTGCGCTGGAGGTCACGATTTACGAAACGGGAGTTCCGCCGCAGTTTCGCGTTTATGCCTACCAGAATGATAAACCACTCTCACCTGAACGGGTGCAACTGGACATTACCCTGCATCGTTTCGGTGGACGTTCCGAGCAGATTCGGTTTAAACCGGAAGCGGACTATCTACTCGGAGAGGCGGTTATTGAAGAACCGCATTCGTTTGATGTGGACATCAATGCCGGTTTTGACGGCAAGACTTTCCCATTCACTTATTCACAGGTGGAAGGACGGGTTCAATTGAATGCCGCGTCACTGCAAAGCGCCGGTATCACGATCGATACGGCGGGCCCGGCCAGGATCGAAAGCGTGTTGAAATTGCCCGGTACCATCGAGTTCGATCAGAACCGGCTGGCCCATGTCGTCCCCCGGGTCGGCGGCGTGGTCGTTGAAGTCCGTAAAAAACTGGGTGAAGCCGTTAGCCAGGGAGAAGTGCTTGCGGTCCTGGAAAGCCGTGAACTGGCAGAGCTGAAAAGCCGTTTGGCAACTGCGCGTAAACGCCTGGAGCTTGCCCGTTCGTTGTACAAGCGCGAAGAGCGCTTGTGGCGTGAACAGATTTCCGCCGAGAAGAATTATTTGAACGCCCGCACACAATTGGCGGAGGCGGAGATTACCGTCACCACCGCCAGCGACCAATTGGACGCCTTGGGTATGCAAGCGGATAAAGGCGTGCGCGGTGTCAGTTTGGCGCGTTACGAACTGCGCTCGACGTTGACTGGAACCGTGGTTGAAAGACATCTGGTCGTTGGCGAAGCCGTGCAGACCGACACCACCGTGATGGTCATTGGCGATTTGACTACACTCTGGGGCAATTTTAGCGTGCCCGCCAAGAATTTGAACCAGGTTAAAGTCGGGCAGACTGTGCGCGTTAAAGCACCGGAACTCGGGTTTGAGACAACGGCCACCATCGACTATCTGGGCGCCTTGGTGGGTGAACAAACGCGTTCGGCGCCCGCCCACGTTCATATCGATAATAAAGCGCTGAACTGGCGGCCCGGTTTGTTTGTTAACATCGAGGTGGTCGAAAAGGCCGCCACCGTGCCGGTAACGGTAGCGCTCGAAGCAATACAAAGCTGGCGCGATGCCGACGCGGTATTTGTCCAGGTGGGCGATCAATTTGAAGTGCGCCCGTTGTCTGTGGGACGGCGTGATGCAAACCGGGCGGAGGTTTTACAAGGCCTTGCCGCCGGAGAACGTTACGCGGCGGCCAACAGTTTCGTATTAAAAGCGGAATTGGGTAAGGCCAGCGCAACTCACGATCATTAGGAGGCATCATGTTCGAACGAATTCTAAAGTTATCCATTGATAACCGCTGGCTCATTATGCTCGCCACCGTAGCGGTGGCAGCGCTGGGGATCTACAATATCCAGCGCCTGCCGATTGATGCGGTGCCGGACATCACCAATGTCCAGGTGCAGATCAACACCGCCGCGCCCGGCTATTCACCGCTGGAGGCGGAGCAGCGCGTCACCTTTCCGATTGAAACGGTCATGGCAGGGCTTCCGGGCCTGGAACAGACGCGTTCGCTGTCCCGGTACGGTCTGTCGCAGGTGACCATTATCTTTAAAGACGGAACCGACATTTATTTTGCCCGGCAACTGGTTAGCCAGCGCATCCAGGAGGCGAAAAGTCGACTGCCGCCGGGACTGGAACCGGCCATGGGGCCGATAGCCACCGGTCTCGGCGAGATTTTTATGTGGACGGTGACTGCCGAAACCAATGCGCGCAAAACCGACGGCAGCCCCTACGATGAGACCGATCTGCGCACACTGGAAGACTGGGTAGTACGCCCCCAGATGCGCACGGTTCTCGGCGTCACCGATGTCAACGGCATAGGCGGTTATGTCAAGCAATACCACGTCACGCCCGATCCTGCAAAATTGATCGCTTACGGACTGAGCCTGCGTGACGTGCTCACCGCGTTGACCCTTAATAATGACAATGTCGGCGCCGGTTACATCGAGCATCACGGCGAACAATACCTGATCCGGGTGCCCGGCCAGGTAAAAAACCTTGAGGAAATCGGGCGCATTATCGTTGGCAATCACCAGGGGACGCCAATCTTCATCCGGGATGTGGCTGAGGTCTTGATCGGCAAGGAACTGCGCACCGGTGCCGCCACCGAAAATGGCCGTGAAACCGTGCTCGGTACCGTGTTTATGCTGGTGGGCGAAAACAGCCGCGCGGTTTCGCAACTGGCCGGTGACAAACTGGAGGTCATCAACCGCAGTTTGCCGGACGGCGTCAAGGCCACGCCGGTCTATGACCGGCGCATTCTGGTCGATAAAACCGTCGCCACGGTTAAAAACAATCTGCTGGAAGGCGCCATTCTGGTTATCGCCGTGTTGTTCCTGTTTCTGGGCAATCTGCGCGCCGCTTTGATTACCGCGATGGTGATTCCGCTGGCGATGCTGTTTACGTTCACCGGCATGGTCACGCAAGGCGTGAGCGCCAATTTGATGAGTCTTGGCGCGCTGGATTTCGGAATTATTGTCGATGGCGCCGTGGTCATCGTGGAAAACTGTGTTCGCCGCCTGGCGATCGAACAACACCGCCTGCAACGGCCATTGTCATTGAGCGAGCGACTCGATACGGTGTTCGGCGCCTCCCAGGAGGTGAGAAGGACGCTGCTGTTCGGTCAGACCATTATTATGACGGTGTATTTGCCGATATTCACGTTGTCCGGCGTCGAAGGCAAAATGTTTCACCCGATGGCGTTTACCGTCGTGACCGCCTTGTTGGGTGCCATGCTGCTTTCCATCACCTTTATCCCGGCCGCGCTCGCGATCTTTATCGGCGAACGGGTTAGCGAAAAGGAAAATCCGCTGATGCGTTTCGCCCATAAAATTTACCGGCCGCTGTTGGAGCGGGCATTGGCAAATGTTGCGGTGGTTTTGACCGGAGTGGCGGTGCTGGTTGTGTTGAGTTTGCTGTTGTCCACGCGCATGGGATCGGAATTCATTCCCACGCTGGATGAAGGCGATATCGCCCTGCATGCCTTGCGCATTCCGGGAACCAGTTTATCGCAGGCGGTTGAAATGCAGCACACGCTGGAAAAGAAAATTACTACCTTTCCGGAAGTTGAGCGCGTGTTCGCCAAGATCGGCACGGCCGAGATCGCGACCGATCCGATGCCGCCCAGTGTGGCAGACACGTTAATTATGCTGAAGGGACGCTCTGAATGGCCCGATCCCGGCCGTTCCAAGGCCGATCTGGTATCTGCGCTGGAACAGGCGGTCAAGGAAGTGCCTGGCAACAACTATGAGTTTACGCAGCCAATCAAAATGCGCTTTAACGAACTGATAGCCGGTGTTCGGGCTGATGTCGCGGTCAAGGTGTTTGGCGACGATCTGGAGAGTCTGCTGGAAATAGCCGAAGAGATGAGCAAGGTTCTGGAAAGGGTGCCGGGGGCTTCGGATGTCAAAGTCGAACAGGCCACCGGCTTGCCGTTATTGACCGTGCAGATGAAACGGGACATGCTGGCGCGCTTCGGCTTGAATACCGCGGATGTTCAGGCGGCGGTTCAGGCGGCGATGGGCGGGGTCAGCGCTGGCGAGATTTTTGAAGGCGACCGGCGTTTCGATTTGCTGGTGCGCCTGCCGGAAAAACTGCGCAGCGACCCGGAGGCGATGCGGCAAATCCCGATACCGTTGCCTGTCCGGCAACAGGATTTAACGCAACAAGCCTTTATTCTGCTCGGCACAGTAGCAGACTTTGAAGTGACTCAGGGGCCCAATCAAATCAGCCGCGAAAATGGTAAAAGGCGGATTGTTCTGACTGCTAATGTACGTGGCCGGGATTTGGGCTCCTTCGTGGCGGAAGCCCAGGAAAAAATCAGCGCCGAGGTCAAGGTACCCGCCGGATACTGGATTGCGTGGGGCGGCCAATTCGAGCAAATGATCGCCGCCGCCGAGCGGCTGCAAATCGTTGTGCCGTTGGCGTTGCTGATTATTTTTCTGTTGCTGTACGCCACTTTCGGCAATTTCCGCGACGGTCTTTTGGTGTTTACCGGCGTGCCGTTCGCACTAACCGGCGGTATCGTTGCGTTGTGGCTGCGGGATATTCCCTTGTCGATTTCGGCGGCCGTCAGTTTTATTGCGCTTTCCGGCGTGGCCGTGCTCAATGGGCTGGTGTTGATTATGTTTATTAATAAATTGCGCCAGGACGGTTTAGCGCTGGAGCAGGCGGTTCGCGAGGGTGCGATGGTTAGATTGAGACCGGTATTGATGACCGCTCTGGTGGCTTCGCTCGGTTTTATCCCTATGGCGTTGGCAACCGGCACCGGCGCGGAGGTGCAACGGCCGCTGGCAACGGTGGTCATCGGCGGCATACTGTCATCGACGCTGCTGACCCTGCTAGTGCTGCCGGTTCTTTACCGGCTGGCCTATCGAAGAGATGAAGAAACGAAGAATTGCACTGCCGAATCTGCGCCCTCGCCAGCAAAGTCGCAGCAGTCGCTGGAAGCGCTGTGACGGTATGCGGCTGTTCACCCGCTGCTTGCTGAGTTTAGAAAGGCAATGCGCGTGTCTTGACTGCGCAGGATTTCTGGCAGAGTACGACGGAGCTGGCTCTTGTGGCCTTTGTCTAGAAATGAGGAGATAAACGAAAAAATGGATATCGAAACTGAACTTCTTTATGCCTTGCGCATGATGGTCGCCGCGCTGATAGGAGGCTTGATCGGCTGGGAAAGAGAGCGCCATGCGAGCGACGCGGGCATTCGAACTTACATGGCGATCGCTATAGGTGCTTGCGCATTCTGTTTGATATCCATCCATGTGGCCAATGATCCGACCCGTATTGCGGCGCAAGTCGTCTCGGGCATAGGCTTTATCGGAGCGGGCGTCATTTTCCAGGATAAGGGGGGTGTTGTGGGACTAACGACCGCCGCAACGCTTTGGGCGACAGCGGCAGTCGGCATGGCCAGCGCTTTCGGGATGTATGTGTTGGCGATTGTCACGGGAGGGATAATTTTTACAACCCTAGCGCTTCATCACCTGCCCGGCTGGAAGGGGTTTAGCCAAAAACCTGGCAACCAAGACGATCACGAGTAAGCAGGTGTCGTCGTTTAGCATAAGCAACTTTTGTCATCGTTAAATCAACGGTAAAGGAGCATCATAACCGAAAAACTTAAACTGGACTTATCTCTGGTCTTGCCGGATGCCGCCGATGAGTGCGAAGACTGGATCGCCCGCCTTTGCCTGCACTACGACCCGCAGCAGTTCAGCGTGAGCCGGGTGCGCGAGCTGGCGAAAGGCCGGTGCCGGGATCGGTAACCGCTACCGTCATGAGAGCCTGCGCATTGATGGCATGGACTGGCCTACTGCGTCACCGTGGATATAGGGTCTAAAAATTCAATCGAAGCCCTGCAATCGCGTATTTACCGTTATTGGAGCAAGGAAAATGAAAGTTCAAACAATGAATGTAAACAGTGCAGCGACAACCGAACAGACGAGCGCCTCAAGCCTGCGGGTGCTGATGACGCGTGCGCGCCGGATCGAAGTCGGACGTATTTTGCTTACCGGCTTGATAGCGCTGCTATTTTGGCGGCAATGGCTACCGCTACAAATCCTGTGGCTGGCCGTCGCTATCGGTTTATACCCGCTGGTAAAAACCGGCTTGATCGACCTGATACGCGAACGCAAAGTCGGCACCGAGATTTTTGTTACCGTGGCCACCTTGGTCGCGGTGTTTGGCGGCGAGACGGTCGCCGGCGCCGTGCTGATGGTGATTATTCTCATTGCGGAGTTCATTGCCGACTTGAATATGGATCGCGCACGGGCTTCCATCAAGACCCTGATCGGTTCAGTGCCGCAAGTCGCGCTGATGCGCGGCGCGGACGGTGAACGCGTGGTTCCGATCGAGCAACTGCGAACCGGCGATATCGTGCTGGTGCGTGCTGGCGAAAAAATTCCGGTGGATGGCAGCATCGTGGGCGGTGCCGCATCGATCAACGAAGCGCCCATCACCGGCGAAAGCCTGCCCAAGGATAAGAGTATCGGCGCGAGCGTTTTTGCCGGCACCATCGTCGCATCGGGCGCAGTCGATATTCAGACAGAAAAAGTCGGCAGCGACACTACCTTTGCCCGCATCATCGGGCTGGTTGAAAACGCCGAAGCGGCACAGGCTCCCGTGCAAAAACTCGCCGACAAAGTGGCCGCGTGGCTAATTCCGGTCGTTTTTGTATTTCTCATCGCGGTTTACATGGTCACGAGCGACGTGCGCACCATCGTCACGTTGCTGATTTTTACCTCGCCTGCCGAACTGGGACTGGCGACGCCCTTGGTGATGATCGCTGCGATTGCGCGTGCTGCCCGAAGCGGTATTTTAGTCAAGGGCGGCCTGTATCTGGAATCGCTGGCCAAAGCGGATGTGATGGTCTTCGACAAAACCGGTACGCTGACCGCGAATAAGTCTGAAGTCGTTCGCGTGGAGGCACGCGATGCACGATTTTCTGAAATGGAACTGTTGAGTTTGGCTGCCGCCGCCGACCGCCGTTCAGCGCATCCGTTGGCCAAAGCCGTTGTGGATTACGCAACGCTTAAACAGATCGCCGTTTCGGAACCGGACCAATATGAGCAGGTGCAAGGTCGAGGCGTTATTGCAACCGTCTCGGGTCACGCCGTGCTGGTCGGCAATGCGGCGTTGCTGCGTGAAAACGGCGTAACGCTTGCCACGGCCATTGAAGACGGCGGACAAACACCGGTTCATGTGGCCGTTGATGGACACTTTGCAGGGGTCATCTTTATCGCCGATGTGTTACGGCCGGGTGCGCGTGAAGTGCTGGAGAAATTGAAACGGACTGGCGTCAAGCGTATTGTGATGTTGACCGGCGACAATGAGGCCACCGCACGCGCGGTGGCAGCGGAACTGGGTGTGGACGAGGTGCGCGCCAATTTGCTGCCGGAAGACAAAGTCACAGCAATCGAAGCGTTAAAAAAGCAAGGGCATCGCGTAGCCATGATCGGTGACGGCATCAACGATGCGCCGGCACTGGCCCGGGCGGATGTAGGCATCGCGATGGGCGGCGGCGGCACCCAGGCCGCGCTGGAAGCGGCCGATATCGTGCTGATGACGGATGACTTATCTAAAATCGTCAGTGCCCGTGCCATTGCCCGACGCGCTTATCGCACGATTCAAGAGAATTTATTTGTGGGCGTTGGCGTAGTCCATGTGTTGGGCATCACGGCGGCGCTGATGGGCTGGATTGGTCCTATCGAGGCCGCCTTGTTACATCTGGGGCCGGATGTTCTGGTGTTTTTGAATTCGGCCAAATTGCTGCGCGTTCGGATTGATGGGGACTTGAATCCCTTAGATGCAAACAAAAAGTCAACTGGTTCTACAAGGAGCAGCACCATGGTTGAAAAACTTAAACTGGACTTGTCCCTGGTCTTGCCGGATGTCGCCGATGAGCGCGACGCCTGCGTAGGGCGGCTGACTGAATTGTTGCAGGCCGAAGGGTTGGAAAAGGCGCACCTGGTTCGCGAAGACGGTAGCGCCCGCCTTTGCCTGCACTACGACCCGCAGCAGTTCAGCGTGAGCCGGGTGCGCGAGCTGGCGCAAGCGGCCGGGGCCAAGCTCGGCAACCGCTACCGTCACGAGAACCTGCGCATCGACGGCATGGATTGCCCCACCTGCGCCACCGTGATCGAGCATGCGCTGCAACGCACGGACGGCGTGCTGGAAGCTTCGGTGAGTTACGCTGCCGAGCGCCTGCGCCTGGAATTCGACAGCCAGAAAATCGCGCGCCCGGCGATTGTCCGTCGCATCCAGGCGCTCGGCTATGCCGTGCTGGAAGAAGGCCGCGAGGCCGGATGGTTCGCCGAGCATCGCGAGCTTATTTTTAGCGGCGTTGCCAGCTTGCTGTTGCTGGCAGGCTGGCTTGTAGGTCTCGCCGACGCGCCGCGCGGCCTGGCGCTCGGCCTCTTGTTGGGTGCGTACGCGGCAGGCGGTTTCTACACCCTGCGCGATGCCTGGCAGAGTTTGCGCAGCCGCAGCTTTGACATCGACATCCTGATGATTGTCGCGGCGGCCGGCGCGGCGGCGCTCGGCGCCTGGGAAGAAGGCGCGTTGCTGCTGTTCCTGTTCAGCCTGGGTCATGCACTGGAACACATGGCCATGGACCGCGCGCGCAAGGCCATTGAAGCGCTGGCGGAACTGGCACCCAAGACCGCCATCGTGCAGCGGGATGGCGCTGAGATCGAGGTGCGGGTCGAAGAATTACAGCGCGGCGACCGGGTGATCGTCAAGCCCGGCCAGCGCATCCCCGCCGATGGCCAAGTGGCGTCCGGCAACTCGGCGGTGGACCAGGCTCCGGTCACCGGCGAATCCATGCCGGTGGACAAGCAGCCGGGCGACAAGGTATTCGCCGCTACGGTCAACGGCGAGGGCGCGCTGGTCGTCGAGGTGACCAAGCTGGCGCGGGAGAGCACGCTGGCGCGCATGGTGGAGATGGTGGCCGAAGCACAGACGCAAAAATCGCCCACCCAGAGATTCACCGACCGCTTCGAGCGGATCTTCGTGCCCGTCGTGCTGGTGGGTGCCGGGTTGCTCATCGCGCTTCCACCGCTGTTTGGTTTCCCCTTTGCCGAATCCTTTTACCGCGCCATGGCGGTGCTGGTGGCGGCTTCCCCCTGTGCGCTCGCCATCGCCACCCCGTCGGCGGTGCTGTCAGGCATCGCGCGCGCCGCGCGCGGCGGTGTGCTGATCAAGGGTGGCGTGCATCTGGAAAATCTCGGCGTGCTCACGGCGATCGCCTTCGACAAGACCGGCACCTTGACCATCGGCAAGCCCAAGGTGACCGATGTCGTCGCGGTTAGCGGAGACGAGGCACATCTATTGACCGTTGCAGCCGCCGTGGAAAGCCGCAGTGCTCACCCTCTGGCGCAGGCGGTCGTGGCGGAGGCGAAGGGGCGCGGTTTAACCTGGAGCGAGGCCGGGGAAGTCGAAGCCGTGACTGGCAAAGGAGTGCGTGCCGAATTCGACGGGCTGAAAGTGGCGATTGGCAACGCCAGGCTGTTTGGCGGCGAAGCCATCCCGGAAGAAATTCAACAGCAGGCAGAGCGCCTCCAGACGGAAGGCAAAAGCATCATGCTGATCCAGGCCGACGGGCAGTTCCTCGGCGTCGTGGCTTTGGCCGATATCCCGCGTGAAACAGTGAAACAGGTACTGGCGCGGCTGCACCAGCTCGGTATCCGCAAGACCATCATGCTCACCGGCGACAACGAACGCGTGGGCCGCGCCATCGCCAATGCGGTTGGCCTCGACGAAGTGAAAGCGGGATTGTTGCCGGAAGACAAGGTCAAGGCTATGGAGGAGCTTGGGCAACGCTACGGCCAGGTGGCGATGGTCGGCGACGGGGTCAACGATGCCCCGGCCATGGCGCGCGCCACGGTGGGCATCGCCATGGGTGGCGCCGGCACCGATGTGGCGCTGGAAACTGCAGACGTAGCGCTGATGGCCGACGATCTGAGCAAACTGCCCTTTGCCGTGGCCTTGAGCCGCGCATCGAGACGCATCATTCGCCAGAACCTGTGGGTGTCGCTGGGCGTGGTGGCATTGCTGATTCCTGCCACCTTGCTTGGCTGGGCGGGGATCGGCCTGGCGGTGTTGATACATGAAGGCTCGACCCTCGTCGTCGTGATCAATGCCTTGCGTCTTTTGGCCTACGTGGATTGTTGTGCAGGAGAGAAACCTAGTCTCACTCGACCAGTCGCATCAACACCTGCGAGTAGCATGACTTTCAAGATCGAAGGTCTGGACTGCGCTGAAGAAGTCGCCATTTTAAAAAGCGCTATAGGCCCATTAGCGGGTGGCAGTGACAAGCTGATTTTTGATATTTTAAATGGGCGAATGACACTTTTGCCTGACGCTGAGCCTGTGACTGAAAAAACCATCGTTAAAGCGGTTGCCTTAACTGGTATGAAGGCGGCTCGCTGGCAAGCCGGTCAGGCTCAAGCTGATGTAAAACAGCTTCACCGTTTGAAGGCTGTTTATACCACACTTAGCGGTTTGTTTATCATGGTCGGCATGTTGATTCATATCGCTATGGCCGGTGGGTTTAGTGGTGCGCAAACTTTTCTCAGCCACCCTGAAAATTGGTCACTACACTGGGCGGTTATTACTCAATATCTCACTAGCTTATTTAACGCACATACTCAGCAAGCTATGCCTTTACCTGAAAAAATAGCGTTTGGCCTGGCGGTGATTTTCGGTGCTCGGCATGTGATTGTTAAAGCTTTTTATGCGCTGAGACGATTACGCGCCGATATGAATTTGTTGATGATGGTTGCCGTCATCGGTGCAATGATCATTGATGAATGGTTTGAGGCGGCAACCGTGAGTTTTTTATTTTCCCTGTCTCTGGCGATTGAAAGCTGGAGCATTGGCCGTGCTCGTCATGCGGTAGAAGCTTTACTAGATTTAGCACCTTCAACGGTTACAATCAAGGATGAATCCGGACAGGAACGCAGGGTCCCTGCCACAGAAGTCAGTATAGGCAGCCGTTTTATAGTAGCGCCAGGCGATAAAATCCCCTTGGATGGTGACGTAATTACCGGCTTCAGTTCGGTCAATCAGGCGCCTATTACCGGTGAAAGCATTCCTGTTGCCAAGCAAGTTGGAGATGAAGTGTTTGCCGGAAGTGTCAATGGTGAGGCGACGCTGGAGATCAAATCCTCCAAACTTGTCTCGGATACCACGCTGGCACATATCACGCGTCTGGTTGGAGAAGCTCATAGCAAGCGAGCGGAAGCCGAGCAATGGGTGGAGAAGTTTGCCCGTATTTATACCCCGGCGGTGATGATCTTAGCACTGGCCGTGTTTATCATTCCGCCGTTGTTTTTAGAGGGCATCTGGAACGAGTGGTTTTACCGTGCCTTAGTGTTACTAGTGATTGCCTGTCCTTGTGCGTTGGTCATCTCAACACCGGTCAGTATTGTCGCGGCATTGGCTAGCGCAGCTCGACAAGGTATTCTGATCAAAGGCGGCATTTATATTGAAGCACCTGCCCATCTTAATGCGATTGCCTTTGATAAAACCGGAACGCTGACCTCTGGTGATCCAATAGTCACCGGAGTTTACCCTTTTAATGGTCATAGCGAAGAAGAACTGTTAAGTCGTGCTGCTGCACTGGAAGCGCGAAGCAATCATCCGCTGGCTAAAGCCATTTTACAATACACAGAAAACCGGGGTATCCGTATTGCTAGCGCTGACGAGGTGACTGTTCTGCCTGGTAAAGGTGTAAACGGACTATTTAATGGCACTAATTTCTGGCTGGGATCGCGTCGCTATCTCTTAGAGCGTAGTCAGGAAGTTCCGGAAATCAGTGAAAAAGCGATTGCACTTGAACAGACTGGTCAAACCGTTATTGCCATTGGCAATGACCGGCACATTTGTGGTTTGATTGCCGTCGCTGATCAGCCTCGTGCTCAAATCAAAGCGATTTTACAATCCCTCAGAGAAAAGGGAATCAAACACCTGGTTATGTTGACCGGCGATAATCGGGTTACGGCTAATAACATAGCGGCTCAAATCGGTATTGATGAAGTGCATGCTGAATTGTTGCCAGCCGATAAAGTTGAAATTGTCAGTCAAATGGTCGAAAAATATGGACAGGTTGCGATGATCGGCGATGGTATTAATGATGCACCGGCGCTGGGGCGGGCCAATCTGGGTATTGCCATGGGCGTATTGGGTTCGGATGCGGCGATAGAAATAGCAGATATTGCATTAATGGGCGACGACCTCTCCAAGCTCCCTTGGCTAATCGGTCATTCCAAAAGAACACTGGCGATTATCCGGCAAAATATTATCTTTGCACTTACTATCAAAGCCGCTTTTGCACTATTAGCTTTTGCAGGGCTTGCAACATTATGGGAAGCCATTGCGGCAGATATGGGGGCTTCTTTATTGGTTGTTGCAAACGGATTGAGGCTGCTACACACTAAATAGGATTATGCAAAAAAGTAGCACGTAATAAAATCCTGTGTCTCTCAAACCAACCGTTTTATGGACATCATCCGACGCCTATGAGTTATAGGTGGCCGGTCATGAATGATGTATCAACACTTTCCTGACATAAAGCTAAGTAGATTTTAGCTGCATTTCGTAGTCCACTGGCGACAAATAGTTATTGGCAGAATGAAGTCGTTCGCGGTTATAAAACACCTCGATATATTCACTATTTCACCACGAAGAACACAGAGGGTACAAAGTTTGTTGATAGGGTTGGTTTTACTTACTCGAACATCGAGATAATATAACAACCATTCCATATCTACCCATTTAGCCTTGCTGCCGTTTTCAGCCAGTCTAACAAATGATTATTTAGGCCTATTTGGTCTAATTCAGTACACCAGATTGACATAGCGGGCAATTAAACAATAATTACTCCACTGCTCACCATGGTCCAATCTCAAAACGTAAAAAGGTGATAGGCGGGCCAATAATTTATTATGTCGCGGTTTCTACAGCTATGTCCTGATTGCCCATACTCTAAAGTATTTTCCAATAGATAAATGAGTCTGAAAGAGGGAGAAATAAATCCTAATAACTCAGCCGCTTTTTAGATCTCGTTCATTAATGGTTTTGAATAATTTTGAGTGTTCTTTTCGTAGCTGTTCAGCCGCCTGATCATCAGTATGCCCCGGTAACACTCGTCCGTACTACTGGCGATCAGGAAGGCGATGGTCTGGCTGCCGGTTAAAAGCCGTTCCAATTATTCTATGGTGTTTAGGTCGTTTATGTTCATGATAAGTTTCATCCTTTTATCATGAACGAGATTTAAGCGGTTGTCAGACTCATTTTCCGTTAGAAATACGACGCTCCTTCAGACTCATTTAGCATTGGAAGAGGCTCTCTATTGCATAATAATCTAATAGTCATTAGAATGAAAGAATGAATAATAGAACATTGAAAGACCTGCTTTACGAGCAAGTTGCCCGCATCGGAAAAGCGGTATCCAGCCCGAAGCGACTGGAACTGTTGGAGTTACTGGCTCAGGGAGAAAAAACCGTCGAGCTACTGGCTGCCGAACTTTCCATTGACACTAAGCTCACCAGCGCCCACCTCAAAGCGCTAAAGGCAGCTCGGTTAGTCCTGTCCCGCCGCGATGGCAAGTATGTGATTTACCGGCTTGCCGGTAGCGACGTGGCTAGCTTGTGGGTTAGTCTACGCCAAGTGGCCGAGGAACATTTACTGGAACTGAGGATGGCACTGGATCAGATGGTGACCGATCCCGTAAAACTGACCGCCGTGGGCCGTGAGACTCTGCTGGAACAAGCACGCAAAGGAGATGTCATCGTCATTGATGTGCGTCCTCGAACCGAGTTCGAAGTGGCTCACCTGCCTTTTGCCCGCTCAATGCCGGTGGCCGAGATTGAGAAACGGCTTTTGGAGCTTCCGCTCGACAAGGAGATCGTCGCTTACTGCCGGGGGCCATTTTGCCTGCTTTCTGATGAAGCGGTGGCACTACTCGGTGCGAATGGTTACCGGGTGCGTAAGATCACCGATGGTGTCTGTGAGTGGCACGCGGCTGGACTGCCGGTCGAGCGTCCGTCCTCATTAAAACAGACGATGACTCTATGAAGGGGCGTGAAAGCGGAATGCCGGACGAAGCCTACTGGTCGAGTTTCTTCAATACCGAAGCAGCGCTTGAAAAACTATTGGGGTCGGGTGTCTTACAGGGCAATGTCGTCGAATTTGGCTGCGGATATGGTATACCCTCACAATTCCGACCGCCCGGCGCACCCAGGGGATCGTCACTGCGCTGGATATTGAGTCGGAGATGGTGGCGTATGTTCGACAGAAGGCCGAGACATTCGCTTTGCCCAATATTCGCACAGAACAGCGGGATTTTGTCGAGCATGGAACAGGGCTAAAAGCCGGCACGCAGATACACGCGATGATATTCAATCTGCTGCATCTTGAGCAACCAGTCGCATTGCTGCAAGAGGCTTATAGAGTCTTGCAATCGAATGGAGTGCTTTCGGTGATTCACTGGCGCAGTGATATTCCGACACCACGCGGACCATCCCTGGATATTCGGCCAAGGCCAGAACAGTGCCGGGCATGGCTTGAAGAGGTCGGATTCCTGGACATCGAATCGGTCGACTTACAACCTTCCTGTTCGTATCACTTTGGCTTAATTGCCAGGCGCTAACTCTTTTAACGGAGATCTCTAAACATCATGCAAAAATCAATTACTTTTCTTTATGGCATCCTTTCCTATTTGATTTTTTTTATTACATTTCTCTATGCGATAGGTTTTATTGGTAATGTTTTTGTTCCCAAAAGTATCGACACAGGCGATCCTGAAAATTTAATTATAACAGTCCTAGTTAACACTCTGCTTCTTGCTTTATTCGCCGTACAGCATTCGGTTATGGCTCGGCAAGGGTTCAAAAAATGGTTGACGCGCTTTATACCTACTGCGGCAGAACGTAGCACCTATGTCCTGATTTCAAGCCTTATCCTGGCTTTACTTTTCTGGCAATGGCTGCCGTTATCTGATTTCGTATGGAAGATTGAGGCACAGCCCGTCAGAATTGCTCTATGGGGTATTTTTTGGCTGGGGTGGCTGATGGTTTTGGTGTCGACGTTCTTGGTTAGCCACTTTGATTTATTTGGATTGCGCCAGGTATTGCTCTATTTCTTAGAAAGAGAATATCAGCATATTGAATTTAGCACGCCGTGGTTATATCACTATGTGCGCCATCCTATCATGTTGGGTTTTCTAATCGCTTTTTGGGCAACCCCAGATATGACAGTCGGGCATTTATTTTTTTCGATTGCCACTACGGGATACATATTTATCGGCGTATTTTTTGAAGAACAAGACCTACAAAAGTTTTATGGCGAGAAATATGCGCAATACCAACGAGAAGTTCCACAACTCATACCCAGGCTAAAGGCAAAATCTGCACGAACCTCTAAGTCTAACGATGCTTAAAAAAACCATCGCCCGGAAAAGAGAAAGCCTATGTGGAATAGAAATTATTATTTTGGTTTAGTCGCCAAGCGTTGATTTTTTTATCGGAGACCTCTAATGAAGATATTGTTGATTTTTAATCGCGAACCCTACGATAACACCGATGTAACCTGGAACGGGTTACGTTTGGCGAACAAGTTGCTGGATGGGGGGCACGAAGTACGCCTTTTCCTAATGAACGACGCTGTCGATATGGCACGAGAGGTCTGTCTTCCTCCAGAAGGCTATGACCAAGACCTATCGAAGATGCTTAAGGAGCTTATCGCGCGCGGAGCTTCCGTCAAAGCTTGCGGAACCTGTATGGCCCGGTGCGGCATCTACAAAAACCATCCTTATTTCGAAGGAGTCGAACAGTCAACCATGCAAGCTCTGTCGGAATGGGTGGTAGATAACGATAGGATTATTTCGTTCTGAATGAAGACAGGTCAGTCGTTCCCGCCTTCGGATGGATAGCACGACATGAATCCGGCAGATTATGATGCCTGGTATGAAACCCAACGAGGGCGCTGGATAGGCAACACTGAATACCGTCTACTCAATCGCCTGCTGGGGGCCAAACCTAACGAAAATCTGCTGGATGTCGGCTGTGGAACGGGCTGGTTCACACGTCAGTTTTCGGCTCAAACGACACTGGATGTCACGGGAATTGATCTCAGCGCAGAGTCGATTACCTACGCCCGCTCGCAAGATGTAATGGTCAACTAAAACAGGACACTTTCTTAGGCAGGCTTTCTATGGAATTCCCGCTCAAATTCCAGCGGGGATTGATAGCCTAATTTTGAGTGCGCGCGTCTACCATTATAAAAAGCATAAATAATGCCCTATGGGTGACATAATGAATTCTCGCATTATTGGTTTTTTGGCTGTTTCTTAACAGGGTGTTCTTCTTGCGATCTCGCGCTTGGCCGCGACAAGTCTTCGGATAACGAATCTCCCATCGCTTGTAACCCTTTCACCAGCGAGCCAATCATTTTTTCCTCGGCTGGTTTAGTTTCGGCATCATCCATCAGAATCGCACGGAAACCGTGCTTCATAAACGCATCAAGCTTGGCGTTGATAACCTTCGGCATTTGTAATGCAAAAGCATCGAAATGATCGGCTGCCTGTTCAATTTGAATCTGTGCATCATTCTTTTCAGAATTTGGCAAAGACTGTCTGAAGCCAGCATCCTGTTTTTGCCGTGTTTTATCAACAGTAATCATGAGTTCTGCGCTTGCAGTCCCTACTGCCAACAGGAGGGATGCAAGTAGAATGGGTAGAATTGGTTGAATTCGACACATGGCAATCAATAAGCGACGTTAATGGATACCGGCGTGGACAGTTCTTTGGCGTCGTCCATACCCGTTATAGTCACCGAAGCCGACTGTGACGTAGTCGTTTTGCTAAAACTGATCCGGTAGGATGTGGAACCGATGGGTTGGCCATTAACCTCCCAGGCATAACCAATCACCTTGCCGTCAGGATCGGTACATTTGGCTTCGACATAGACCACATAGGACGATGGTTTCGCCAGCAGTTCGCACACCGGCGGCTGGTTCTGAACCAGATTCAACGGCGAATTAACGGTTGTCGTTTCGCCCATTTTGCTGTTCAGTGTGTAACTGACAACATGGTTGCCGGCTTCACTTATGTTGGACACCATATAGCTGCGGTTGGTGAATTCATCCACCGGTATGCCATCGACTTTCCAAAGCTGGCCCACCACGGAATCGAGCGGGTGGCCGCCGTAAAGGGTGGGCCTGACCGTGACTGTCAAGGGCGCCCGGTCGTAATAGTTGGATTTGCCCACCTTCAGCGTGACGGTATACGGCACCGCCTGCTCGGCGACGATATGCTGGGTTAGCACGGTTTCATGTCCACGGGCATCCCGGATGGTCATGGTGACATCGTACTCGCCGGCATAGACCACCTGGCCGGTAGCCCGGTTTGGGAAGGCGTCGTTCTGGCGTCCGTTGACATTGGCAGGAAATGACCATTCGTAGCTCAAGCCCTCAAAGCGTCGGTTCATTTCAGGGCGGTCATGATTGACCATCAGAATAATATCGGACGGCGCCTGAACAGTCAGCTGTTTCATGCTCAGGGTGAAGTTAGGCCAGACGTATTGCCAGGGAACGTATGAAACCGTGGTTTCTTTGGTGGTAGTGTCCTTGAAGCCATCCACCCAGGCCCGGAAGATCAGAGGTTTGGTGTCAACCATGTCCTGTGGTGTCGGCGTCCAGTCGAGAGTGTCGCCGGATACGAGTGAACCATCCGGCTTCTGCCATTCGGATTTGGTGGTATGCACGCTGACCATGCCACCCCAAGATGGCCGGACAGAACCCTCGTAGTGATAGGTTTTGCCGGTTTCGACATCCCGCTGGCCTTTGGCGCTGACGCTGGGTCGAGTCGGCGTTTTGACGATCAGATAATGCCGCGCGATCGACCAGGCATTGGGGTCGTCGGCGCGGGTGTCGACCGGGCGGGTTCTCAGGGTCACGTACACCTTGCCTTCCTGTTCCGTAGTGATCGTCGCCGTTGCGCCGGTCGTGGTTGTGGTACCACTAGGCGCTTCGATGGTCCATTCGTTGACCGTGTTGGTGGTCAGTACGCCTTCACGGTATAGCTCGGCCGCCAGGGTGGCCGCATAACCCGGCGCCATGTGACGCGGGCCGGTGATGGATGCCTCCAACGTTGCGTAGGCCCATACCTCAACCGGCGTAGTGTAGCTCTCGATCAGTGTGTTCTTGTTAATCATCTTTACGCGCACCTGACGTTTACCTGTATCCTTCATGGTAACGTTATGACGAAGCGTATTGGACTTCTCGATGGCTATCCAGGAATTGCCATCCGTACTTTCTTCCCAGGAAACTTCCTTGAGCGCAACCCGATTATCCGTGGTCATGTCCAGGTTCAACGTGAAGGTTTTCGGTGCCGGACCATCTAATGCCTTGCTGGATATCGTCCCTTGGATCAATGAGCCCTTGACCACTTCAATGTAGCGTGTGGATGATTCTAAGGTGCTTTCCTGTCCATTAATTGTCGATACCAGCTGTGATACAGCGGTCAGTTTCATCCACAGATTGCCCGTCGGATTGACCTGGAAAGTAGCTTCACCATTAACCGTGTCCTGCATTCCAGTGATTGGAGTTTTGGCTACCTGATTGTTACTTTGCATTAAAATTTGCGTCCGCCACTGTCCCATCGTTTCCGGTGTGTAGATGAGGCCGTCTTTGGTGTACTTACCCACGTTAACCTTGATTTTAATTAGATCGGTGTCAGCAATTTTCTTAGGTGAATCAATGACTAGCTTCATATTACTTTCAGCACCACCGATAGCGGTAATCACCTGCTCGTTATAAACGGTAGGAAAATCTTGCCAGGCGACCCGCAAGGTCACCGGGCGCTCTTCCAGTAAATTGAGATTTGGAGTCGATATCCAATAAGAAGCGCCACTCATCACATTGGTATGTTCAATCGACTGTTTGCTGTCTGTAACCGATAATTTCATCTTGGCATTGGTCGGTACTCCGGCGGTAATGACCGCATTCGTGATGGATTGCCCCATCGGGACGTAGTATTTGCCCTCAGTGATTTTATAGCCGCCTTTCAATGCCACAATCGGAGGAACTAAGGGGTTGACGGTGATCGACAGCTCCCCTGACTGAAGGTTCACGGCCATACCGTCGGGGAATACGCGCTTGACGAGATAGAGTATTTTTTGAACACCCACCGTCGCCAGTGTGCCTTCCAGTTTAATCTGTTTTGTCGTCAACGTGGTGGTAAGCCCCGTAGTACCGGTAAAGCTCACTATAGCTGCACGATTACCCTTCGCAGCCTCAGTTTGCGCAATTGCTTGATCGGTATAAAAACTATAAGGTGCTCCCGAATCTTGAGCAAAAGCCAAGTTGACTTTTTCGATGTCCATGTAAACATTCGTGTCCCCGGTAAACAGGAAAGTCGGAGGCGCTGAGGCCGTAATTTTAACATTTTTGATTATCGGATCAGAATCATGTCGGGTGCCATTGACCCAACGCGATACGACCGCCTGCATAACGAAATCACCCGTTACAGACGGGTAACCGGCTAAGGTTGGTAAACTCTTGACGTCAGTGCCAAGTGCCATATCTGATAACGTTGTTGTTAAGGCCACGTAACACCGCCGGGGATCAACTTCGGCCTCGGATTGAACATAAGTTAGTGGGCAAGATAAATTCGCTGAGGGTTCAATCGAAGCATCGACACGGGTTTCACTTTGAAATATTGTTCCTGTTGCCGGCAACACCGTCAATGTTGGCATCGGCACGGGTTGAACTGTGAAAGCTACATATTTGAAGGCAACGCCACTAGTACCAACAATACTCAGTAACGCAGTATAATTACCAGATGGTAAACCGGTAATCGCTGCATTCAAATTGACAGAGGCACCATAACTTAATCCGGACAGGCTTTTGGTTTCGATAACCTTAACGCCACTTTGTATAGTCAACGTGCCTGACATGGCTCCATTACAGGAATCTGACTTATACTCGATTGCGGCGGTCGGCACCTCATAGGGCAGTAAATCTGGAATACTCATCGAGGTAATTGATGGAGCGCTACAGTTGACGTTAATTGTACCCGAACCGATGACAGATGCGCTGCCTTTATCGGTCACCTTAAACGCAAAAGTTAAATTACCTGAGAACAGGCCGTCTGCTGGCGGAGTGAATACAAAATTATTATTAACAATGGTCAGTGTACCAGCTGCGGGCGGAGTGGTAATCGCTAGTGTAAATATCTCTGTTTTGCCTGCCGTTACGTTGGGATCGGTAATTGACGGTGCGGTGGGGAGATTGGGACTGGTCGAGCTAGACGTTAACGCCGCCGTCGCAGACGTCGGTGCGGCGTTGGCCCATCCTTCCGCTTCGTTACTGGGCAAACTTGACTGTAAGCCAATAATGGTCTTGATCGTGTAAAAATAGGATGTGACACCGGAAACAGTTGTGTCAAAAAAGATAGTTGGAAAAGTAGTTGAGGCGACGTAAGAAGGAACGCCTCCAGGTGTTGTCGATCTCCAAACTTCATACTCTGTAGCGTCTGGATTATCCGCCCATATTAGCGTCACTTTATGGCTTAAGGTACCTTGTGTAGCAGTCAAATCCGAAACAACCGCTGGTATTTTGCTCCATCCTGTCGCTTGATTAGAGTCGGGCGCGGAACCCATAGCATTCTTTGCAACCACGGTATAGAAATAATGTGTCTCTCCGGAAACAGTGGTGTCGTTAAAATTGGTGTCAATAACGTCAGCTCCCACAATGGCGCCTTTGGTTCCGGCAGCAGTGGAACGATAAACATCATAACTAGCGGCTGATGGATCTGCCGTCCAAGTTACAGTGGACTGGGCATAAAGAGTGCCTTGGGTTGCTGTCACGCCAATAATTTTTAACGGAACTATCATCGCAAAACCCATTGCTTCGTTACTGACTTGTGACGCTACAGAATCAACAACGGTTTTGACCGTATAATAATATTGCGTCATTCCGGATACAGTGACATCTTCGTAATAACCCGTTGCCAGTATACCCAACGTGGCAATTTTTGCTGAGCCCCTCCCTGAAGTCGAAGAACGCCAAACCTCATAGCCTGTAGCGTCTGTATTTTTTGACCAGCTTAACCCTACCTTATTTGTTAAGGTGCCTTTTGTAGCGGCCAGATCAGAAATAACCACTGGCACCTTTCCCCATCCAGTCGCTTGATCGGAATCAGGTGCTGACCCCAAGATATTCTTTGAAACGATGGTATAGAAGTAATGAGTTGTTCCTGAGACGGTAGTGTCGTTAAAACTGGAACCAAGAACATCAGCGCCCACAATAGTGCCTTTGGTGCCAGCAGCGGTGGAACGGTAAATGTCATAAGTGGCGGCGGATATGTCCGCCGTCCAGCTTATGGTAGACTTGGCGTAAAGTGTACCTTGGGTTGCTGTAACACCCGTGACCTTTACTGTTGTATTAACGGCATAGCCCATGTCTTCGTTACTGGGTTGTGATAGTGCCCCATTAGCCACGCTTTTGACTGTATAAAAATAATGAGTCATGCCGGATACAGTGACATCTTCGTAATAACCCGTTGCCAGCGTACCTAACGTAGCAATTTTTGCTGATATTCCCCCTGAAGTCGCAGAACGCCAAACCTCGTAACCGGTGGCGTCTGGATTCTTAGACCAACTCATTGCCACTTTGTTTTGTAAAATACCCTTCGTGGCAGTCAAGTCGCTAATATTAACGGGTACTTTGCCCCAGCCAGTCGCTTGATCGGAATCGGGTGCTATGCCTGAGCTGTTTTTTGCAACAACGGTGTAAAAATAGTGGGCCGTTCCAGAAACAGTGATGTCGTCAAAGCTTGCCGGTATTACATCAGCACCTACAATACTGCCCTTGGTGCCAGCAGCGGTAGAACGGTAAACGTCATAAGTGGTGGCAACAGGATCTATCGTCCAACTTACGTTAACCTTGCCATAAAGCGTGCCTTGCGTTGCATAGACGTTCAGAACTTTTGATGGGTCATTCATAGCAAACCCCATAGCCTCGTTGCTTTTAAGGCCTACGAGTACACCTACAACGGCTTTGACGGTGTAATAATAATGGGTTGCCCCGCTAGTCGTGGTGTCATCATAGGTAATTGCTGATGTCGTGGTTAGCTGCGTGGCGGTGCCACCCGGAGTCAGCGAGCGCCACACTTCATAACTGGTTGCATCGGTGATGGTCGTCCAATTTAAACGGACCTTGGCGGGGATAGTGCCTTGAGTTGCGGTTAGATCCGCGATAATGCCGGGCATTTTCGCCCAGCCTTGACCTGAAATAGTGCTCGTTGAATAGTTAACGTGAACGATATTGGGTACCCATTGCCAATTAGCAGACCAGACCCAATTCGATACCCAGACCCAATCAGATATCCATACTGTTGTTTCACAAAGGCTATAATTCATGCACATAGGATCGTCCGCCGGCCATCCTGATGTATACCAATATCCGTTATCAACCATTGAACCGTTATCAACCCAATGCCCCTGATCAACCCAGCTCCCTTGATCAACCAAATTATAGTTATTCAAACGAACCACGTAATCGTATTGGGTAGAACCAACTACCGTGCCGTCTGTAAATACGCCTTTTGACGAAAAAGTAGCACAGCTATTTGTTTGAGTATCAATGCCATTACGCACCAAAGTTATCGAACACCCCGCATCCATGTGCCAGGTAGAATAATCAATGGGAATCGTTGAAATGTTAACCTTCCCGTATAACGTTCCTTGAGTAGCGTCAGTTTGCCAAGCGTAAGCAGTATTAAATCCCAAGAAAAAAAGGATAATTAATTGTAGTAATTTTAATAAGCTGTTTTTTAACATTGGAGCCAAGAGTAATGGGGGTAGGAATGGATTAAGGCAGCAATACGTTAAATATCTTATTAATTGCGCCGCAATATTTTAATAGTCATCAATATTCCTATTACCGAAGGCTCAAACATTCAAAAGATTGGAATTGAGCCGTTCACCGTAACGTATAAATGCCTTATTAAAGATTTTGATAGGTTTGTTGGTTCCTTATGAATTTCACCATTTGCTCTTTTTTTTCCATTGACCGGCAATCTTCGTTATCAGCACGTTCTTGCGCAGACAGTGGCGGTTGATTTGCGCAAGCTGATAAGATGATTACCGCTATAACCATAAATAGTTTGTTCATGCTTTTTTCTCCGAATTAGGCAATCAAAAATATTTTATTAAAACGTTTACGTTACGCTAATTTCTGGCTTAAGTCGGATTGAAAGCCCTCGAAAAAATCGACCTTTCAAAATAAATAAAAATCAGGCGAAAAAAAACCGAACACTGAAAAAATTCAGGTTCGGTTATGGGGATTGCACATATCAATTAAACAGTAGTACGCTTCGTTTCTCAGTTAAGAGCAAGGCCGAATAACAGAAAACGCATTCGGGCCATACTGGTTGAGAACATCCAACCAATCGATACTTTTAGCATTGGCAGGTATAGGCCCTTTAGGTTCGCAAGTTACTGCTTCAACACCTTGAGCATTTGCACGCTCAGTAAGTTTTGCAGCAGCAAACGATCCAGCAAAAGACAGATCAAGATCAGACCAGATAATCAGTTTTTCAACACCACTCGGTATTATAAAACCGGACATCAATGTCGAACTAATCAGCGGCCATGTCACCATACCGGTAGCTTCAATAACAGCCAAAGCCGTTTCAAAACCTTCCGTAACACACAGGACACGACCTGGAGCACCTAAACGAATAGCAGACCCCATTACAATCTTGTTAGACGGTGCCGGCATCATTTTCTTAGGTGAATCCACAGCCGCTTTACATCCGTCGGGCGTCAAAAACGTACGATGAATAGTAATACCCTCATTGCCTCTTTCAACTAGCGCAAGAATGGCCGGATAATTACCTATCAATTTACCGTCTTCGTCACGATACTGCATGCGAGGATGAAAGCGAATTGAAGGCCAATTTGGAATCATATTGTCCAAACCGCGTGATTGTAAATAAAGCCTTACAGGTTCGGCGTCTGGATGGTGAACCGATTTTGATTCCTGCCACACAGTACGAAGAATCGCTTTTAGCCAGTTATCGTCCACAGAGGATTTTGACTTCGTAAAAACAGGCCTCTGTGCAACAATGGGTCTTTGATGATGTTCATCGGTCGACAACCCAAGTACATTGGAAACAGCCATTAATGCATCAGGAAAACGCCAACCTCTAAGCCACATCAATAACGAAAAACCATCCGGTTTGGCGCCACAGGTATTACAGATGCCTCCACCTGAGATGTCGGCATCACGAAACAACTTAAAGCCATCTTTTCCACCGTGAACAGGACAACCAATATGCCTGCCAGGTTTTAAAATAGCTCGTTCAAGCTCGGGCGCCAGGGAATCCAAAACGGACAACCAGGAACCACGAACTGCATTTCTGATAACGTCAGATTCAAGCGACTGTGTGTTCACGCGATCACCTTATCGACAATAGCAACAGTCTTAATGAAAAACATCGCATTCAAATAAGATTCTTTACCGTTATCCCATCGAATCGTTACGTAGAAGTCCCTGCTACCTCGACCCACTTCTTTGAGTCTAACAACTTCCCCCAATGATTCTTTGGTTACGCCAGGAAGAATATCGTCGCAAACGGGACGTACTTGAGTTCCAATTTTAATATTGCGGTAAAACATGATTTTTCTCCTAGAAATGTCCCGACAACCGAGACTTCCTTAATGCCCGTCCAGGGAAAATTAAGGAAGTCCCGGAAGGCAGGATGAAAAATTCATCCGAGAGAAAAACATGCCCCAGAAGGAGAAAGTATTTTTTCTCCCAGATGGGTGATTTAATTGAAGTATCTAACACAAGTATCCAGCGGTCACATGCCTAAAGGTAAAGCTAATTTGCATAATGTCACATCGAGCAGATCCTCGTTTGTACGCTATAAAATACCGGTAAGTGAACCAAACCAAGCAACGCCATTAATCAAATTCATAACAAACCTGCCTTTCTCAAACCATCTTCCACGCATTTATGAAGCGGTGATGGCGTGCAAGCAAAGTGCTGCAAGATTGAATTCAGCGTTTTATCATCAAGTTCAATACCATAGTGTTCACGCGCAAGTTTTGCGGCTTGATACTGCGGCAAAGTCTCGTTGAGGATATTCTGGTAGTGCTCCGAACACGCTTCCAGATCCTCGTCCAAAACATCGTCGGCTTCATTTAACATAAAACCTCCTAAGCAGCGTGAGCTACAAGCTTTTTGACTTGAACAGGACGATGTTCGGTAATTTCAACAACGTCATAATCATCAAGAAGATTGATAAAATTGCTACGGACAGAATCACATGCTGCATCAAACGCGCAAACCAGTTCAACACGATCACGAAGACTTTCCATTGACCAATCTTCGGCACAAAAGTCCTCGCCCTGATCAATGCTTTTATTTGCCACCATTAATCGTGAAGGCGGAACGCTGAAATTGGATCGAGGATTTCCACAAACACCACAGGCATTTGATAAAGAACAGTCTGCCAATTGAGATTTGAGCCGAATAATCAGAGAAAATTTCTCATCATCTGAAATGGACAAGTCCTGAATTGTAGATTGCCCAAGATATACTTTAGGTAGGCAAGAATTCTGGCTTTTGAGTATTTCTTGAGCAATAACTTCTTCGTTATTGTCCTGAAAAGTTACCGGTGGCACTTTTTTGAAGTTCCGCTGAGAACAGGTAGGACAGTAACTAAGATGCCCGGTGAGTTGCAGATGAGAATCATGCAAAACCAGATAACCGCTAGAACGTCCATTTGAACCAATGGTGTAACGATGACCTTGCTCATAAGTAAAGTCGTCAATAGGACTTCTAATGTCATCCCAATAATCAACACCCAGTAATTCGTAAGCCTTATCATCCTGTGAAGACGACAAGCCAAGACGGTGAAACTTGACGTTATTGGCATAGGACGTTAGACGATTCCAAGAACTCATGGTGTCGTAACGAAAATGCCCTTGTAAAAAACCTACCATTGCGGAACGGCTGCGACGGTCAACTTTCTTTTGATAAAATGGTGTCATGATGTTTCTCCTGCTTTGAAAAGTAAAAAGCGGGAAAAAACAATTGTCCCAGTGGGAAAATGAATTTTCCCGCGTGGGTGAATAATATTATTTAAAGGTTAAATCAATCGCCGGATATACTGTATCCAGTAATTGAAAACCGGTAAGAACCAGTTTCATTGCGATCAAGGCCAGAAGTAAAGTCCTCACGTACAAGACGCAATATTTCCTCCAAACCCGACTGTAAATCATCAGTTTCCTGACCTTCTATATCAGCGCTCAGTTTTAAGCCGGATGAATCGGCACATGGAGAATCAATGATTTTTTCCAACCGAGTGATTTCCGATTTAGCTTGATCAAGAGCTTTGCTTAACTCGAAATAGCAAATTCCTAAATCTGGCCAGTCCAAAGATTCTTCCCAAACAGGCTCGCCTTCATCTGACACGCCAATAGCACCTAGTTCAATCGTTTGCTTAATCTCTAAAGACGCTTTGCAAACATTGATTAAAGCGCGTAAAGAAGCGCCTGGTATTGTGATAGTACTCATAGTGATTTCCAAAAAAAACCGGTAAACACTAATATCCGCGACGGGAAAGTGTTTCCCGGTCGGGTTAAATGAAAAGAATGAATTAAGCAGCGGTTACCGAAGCAACTTTGCCGCCATCATCCAGGGTAATAACAAACGACTTGCTATTTAGCGATGGACAATTAAAAGAACTAGGTATCAATTTCTTCATTGCATCAGCAGGATCACTTGCCGTATTTGCGACAGTAAACGAGGAAAAAGCATAGACATCGGACTCATGCGTTGATTCCTGGAACTCGTCGTACTCGGATTTATAGCTTGAGATCTGTTTTAGGACATAACCTGATGCATCACCCTTTGGCACAACGGCTAAACCACTTTGATCTTCACCGTGGTAGAAAGCGGAGTCGGCAATTTCAACCACATCGTCGCCAATCTGAATTCGGTACGCGTCACAAAAATGCACATAGACCGTAGTCCACTCGCCTTCAAAAAGCGCTCCGTGTGATGCATTGACCAGTTCAGTCGTCAATTCTTCATCATCGAGATACCGAATCATAGGATAAAGCCAGTGATCATTATCAAGTCCATCGTTATAAATCAGGCTTTCCCTTTTCCATGCGAACATGTGCAAAGCAGAGCCTTCATTCTGCATATCATCATTAAAGTTAACAACTTCGCGACTTTCTACTTCTGATCTGGTCAGTGCTTTGTCAGGGTGACGCGTAAAATCGCTATAGACTTCGGTGTCACACACAGGGTAATCGTCATATTCGTAAAGAACTTCACGAGGAACAACGGGGACGTCATTAAGCAAGCTTAATAGTTTCCAGTGCTTCAGCGTGTCGTAAAAGAGCACAAAAACATCAGCAGGTGCTGTAGTTTTAAACAACGTAAAATGCTTCTCCATTTCTTGCGCTAAGACGATCCTGACAAGAGCAATAACTTCTTTTTCATCAATAAGCTTATCCCGATCCGGTAAACGCGCATAAAAACGCGAAGAATCAAGATGAATGATATGCCGATTAACCAATCTAAAGTTATAAGAGCTGTAAACGGGCAAGCCCTGTAGGTACACTTCAAAATCACGAACAACATTGTCCGCTTTATCAACACCACCCAAATAGACAGCACCAATTTCGGTATCTACGAAGTGAAGTCCTGAATCAAGCGCACATTTTCTATCAAGGCTTGTGCCGTTGAATTCAACTGGAATCGGAAAACCCTGTGCAAGCTGATTAAGCATGCTCTCGATTTGTTCGATTTCCAGATCAACGCCAAGCATTGTGATAGCGGTAATGCCGTCCCAGTCAGTTACGGGTGATACGGTGACAGGCTTGAACGACAGTACATCGTCAGTATTAACTGATATGCGGCCGCTTTTACTGACAACCGTCATGTGATGGCAGGCAAATAAGGCGGACAAAAAGCCGATACCAAATGGATGCTCTTGAGCAACCACATCGGCGTCCCATCCGGATTCAGCGACAGTCAACAGGGTCTCGATAGAATCAATACCGCAACCATCATCAGTTACCCGAAGAATTTTGGTTTCAGGCGCAAACTCAAAAACGACTTGAGTCGCATTAGCGCGGCGGGCGTTTTGCATCAGCTCGCCAAGAACCGTGGTCTTATTGGTAAAGCTGAATTTCAAGCTTTTGACCAGGTTGGCTTGGTTAACTTTCATTGCTACTTCTTTCATGGTTTATCTCCAAATTCCAATTAAAAAAACCGGGAGACAAAACATTCCCACTGGGAAGTTGGTTCCCGGAGGGTTAAAAAAATAAATCAAATAAAATCACGGCTAAGCCGCTTCATAAATATCACGCCGGAGCGCTTCATTGATTCCTTATTTAAAGTGCTGAACTGGCACTGCTCTTGAGTCCTCTTAGAGAACTACAAAAAATCGTCTTTCCACAATACTTAAACCAAGCACTCTGGAAAGACGGTAAAGGCATTATGCCCGTTATCGTCAAAATAGTAAGATCAAAAGACGCTCAAATTACGCGCCTTTTGAGGGGGTAAAATTAATTCAGTTCGTGAGCAAAAACTTCTGCTACGGACGAGATTGCTTTTAGCGGCGTTGCTTCAAGGTTGTCAAAGCCAACAAGACGGTACTGATCCATCCATGTGATTCGCAATCGGAACATCCGACACGACCCCACGCGGGGGACAGTCCATCGGCTTCAATGCCAACATTGGCCTGAATATTTATAAGGAATGTAAGTAGGCAGTAGTGGCTTTTCTTAAGCGATCATTGATTGCCTGCCAAGGTTCGGTTTGTAACGGCTTTTCCACCAAAATCAAATCTAACTGCAAACTATCCAACTCGCGTAGAGCGGCATAAAACCGTTGCGCATAGGCATCGGCTTGTTGTGGTAAACGTAACACACAGAGTTGACTGGTTTCAGTTATTTCTAACTGACAGCTCAGCAGTCCACACTTTTTACCACTGGTTTGTAGTAGTCTGATCCTGTCCGGCAATTGTTCTGCCGGGTAAAGCATGGCGGGGGTGCTTGGTGCATAATGGACTTCCATCATGCCTGGGACTCGTATTTCTGTCGGTTTTGAGGCTTGTGGAATGTTAATGTCGGTTTTTAAAATGTCAGCAATTTCTTGGCTGGTAATCAGCCCTGGCCTAAGCAATCTAGGCTTATTGCCGCTTAAATCAATAATCGTGGATTCCACGCCGACCTGACAGGCGCCGCCATCGAGTATCATATCTACGCTATTGCCTAACTCTTCATAGACGTGCAACGCTTGAGTCGGGCTGATGCGGCAAAATCGATTGGCAGATGGCGCAGCAATCCCACCGCCAAAGCTTTTTAACAAGGCCAGCGCTACCGGATGATCAGGCATACGCAGACCGACCGTTTGCTGGCCGCCGGTAACCGCCAGCGGGACTTCAGGTTTTTTGTTCAATATCATCGCCAACGGGCCAGGCCAGAAACGATCCGCCAGCTTTAGCGCAGCATCAGGCACTGTGCTGGCCCAATCGGCAAGACTGTCAATATCGGCGATATGCACAATCAAGGGATGATCGGTAGGCCGACCTTTGGCTTTAAATATACCCGCTACCGCATCGGGATTACTGGCGTCAGCACCCAGGCCGTAAACCGTCTCGGTGGGAAAAGCAACCAGTCGGCCTTTTCTTAATAAGTCAGCGGCATGGGCAATGGCGTTAGTATCTGGAAAAACTGGTTTCATGCGGGTACGATTTCAATCAAAACCTCATCCGGGTTAGCCGGTTCGCCTTTAACCACATGCACGGCTTTAACGATTCCGGCTATCGGCGCCGTCACTTCGGTTTCCATTTTCATCGCTTCAGTGATCAAAACAGCTTGCCCAGCAGTGACTGTCTGGCCGACTTTGACCAACACATCAAGAATATTGCACGGCATGCTTACCACCACATCGCCCTCTGCTGAAGGCTTGGCGCGCTTGCTGGAAATGGTGCTTTTAACTGCGCCCTGGGTGCCGCCGTCCAAAACCATTTCGTCCAGGGTTTCGACCACAATGTCCTCGGGAACGCCATCCACCATGAAATAAAAATGCCGTAATGTCTGGTTTTTCGGGCCTGCACCGGTGACTTTGACGTGATAAGACTCGCCGTGCAGCGCCACATTAAACTCGGTCGGCGCTTTTTTAACGGCGTCAGCCGCTCTTGATTCAAGCTCCAAAGGCTCAGGCACCAGGGTGCTGTTAGACCGTTGCTCTAAAAACAGCTTGCCCACTTCAGGAAACATCGCATAACTCAGCACGTCTTCATCATTAAGCGCCAGTGCACCGATTTCCTGACGCAGATTATCGAACTCCGGTTTAAGCAAATCGGCAGGGCGACAGTCGATCACCTCTTCCTTGCCGATGGCGCGGTTTTGCAACTCGCTGTCAACAGCTGCCGGAGCCTTGCCGTAGCCGCCTTGCAGATAACGCTTGACCTCATTGGTAATGGTTTCGTAACGTTTGCCGGTCAACACATTCAGCACGGCTTGCGTACCGACAATTTGCGAAGTCGGCGTCACCAGCGGCGGATAGCCAAGATCTTTACGGACTCGCGGGATTTCTTTATACACTTCACCGATGCGATCCAGCGCATTGCGTTCTTTCAATTGGTTGGCCAAGTTGGAAATCATGCCGCCGGGCACTTGAAACACATGCACCTGGGTATCGATGCCGGTAAACTCGCTCTCGTAACGATGATATTTTTTCCTGACCTCAGCAAAATAACTGTTGACGGCCTGTAGCTTATCCAAATCCAAACCGGTGTCGTAACCGGTGCCGCGCAATGCCGTCACCAGGCTTTCGGTCGGCGGATGGCTGGTGCCTCCCGCCCAGGATGACAATGCGGTATCAACATGTTGACAGCCAGCTTCGATGGCTTTGAGCTGACACATTTCCGCCAACCCGGACGTTGCATGGCTATGCAGATGCAGCGGCAGGTCGACCGCATCTTTAAGCGCTTTTACCAGTTCGCTGGCTGCGTAGGGAGTCAGTAATCCGGCCATATCTTTAATGGCAATGGAATCACAACCCAGCTCAGCGAGCCCTTTACCCAGCGCTACAAAATTGGCCAAATCATGCACCGGACTGGTGGTGTAACAAATAGTGCCTTGCGCATGTTTGCCGCTGGCTTTGACGGCTTCGATCGCGGTTTTAAGGTTGCGAATGTCGTTAAGCGCATCAAAAATCCGAAACACATCCATGCCGTTTTCGGCGGCTTTGGCAATAAATGCCCTCACCACGTCATCGGAATAATGGCGGTAACCGAGTAAATTCTGCCCGCGCAGCAGCATTTGCAAGCGGGTTTTTGGCAGGGCTGTTTTCAGTTTCTGCAAGCGTTCCCAGGGATCTTCTTTCAGAAAGCGCAAGCAGGCATCAAAAGTAGCCCCGCCCCAGCACTCCAGCGACCAATAGCCAATATCGTCGAGCATGGCGCCGGCCGGCAACATGTCTTCGGTGCGCAAACGGGTTGCAATCAGAGACTGGTGAGCGTCTCGAAGAATAACGTCGGTAATATGAACTTTTTGCATCTGTTTTTCCTTGGGTTACAAGCCGGTATGGGCAGCCATCACAGCCGCGATAACGCTGGCCAGCACTTCGGGCCGGGGTTTATTGGAGTAATTAACCAGTTCGGGATATTTATCGACAAAGCCGGTATTAAAGGTGGCGGCCCGAAACTCGGGATGTTTGAGAATTTCCAGATAATAAGGAATGGTGGTTTTAATGCCGAACAAGCCCATATCTTTCAAAGCCCGCTCGCCACGCTTGATGACATCTTCCCAGGTCAAGGCGCTGACAATGACTTTGGCCAACATGGAATCGTAAAAAGGCGGGATCTCATAACCGGTATAAATCGCGGTATCGGTACGCACACCGGGGCCGCCGGGCGCATAATAACGGGAAATCCGGCCAAAACTGGGCAGAAAACTGTTTTGGGGATCTTCGGCATTAATCCGAAACTGGATCGCATAGCCGCGCCTGATAATTTCGTGTTGTTTAAAGCGTAAGGTCAAGCCGGCCGCCACCCGTATCTGCTCTTCGACTATATCCACACCGGTCACTGTTTCAGTAATAGTATGTTCGACTTGTACGCGGGTATTCATTTCCATGAAATAAAAACGATCTTTATCATCAAGCAGAAATTCCACGGTACCGGCATTGGTATAGCCGACGGCTTTGGCGGCAAGCACGGCAAGACCTCCTATATATTGGCGTTGTGCCTCATCCAGTTGCGGGGACGGGGCTATTTCGATCAGCTTCTGGTTACGCCGTTGTATGGAACAGTCGCGTTCGTAAAGATGAATGGTATTGCCATGATGGTCAGCCAGCACCTGAACTTCAATATGCTTGGGATTAACCACGCATTTTTCTAAAAATACATCGGCGCTGCCGAAGGCTTTGGTCGCTTCAGAAATAACCCGTTGATAATTTCGCTGCAAATCATCGGCATTATCGCAACGGCGTATGCCGCGACCACCGCCACCCGATGTCGCTTTAAGCATAATCGGATAACCAATGGTTTCAGCCACGGTAAGCGCATGTTCAACACTATCCAGATTACCATCCGAGCCTGGGGTTACCGGAATACCCGCTGCAATCATCGCTTTTCGGGCTTCGGTCTTATCGCCCATACGATGAATCACATCGGCATCAGGGCCGATAAAAACAATACCGCGTTCTTTGCAGACCTTGGCAAATTGGGCATTTTCAGACAGAAAACCATAGCCCGGATGAATGGCGTCACAGCCAGTAGCCGCAGCCAAATCGACTAACGCATAAATATTGAGATAACTGGCGACAGGCTCGCTGCCGATGCAATAAGATTCATCGGCTTTTTTTACATGCAGCGCAAAACGGTCTGCATCCGAATAAATGGCGACTGAGCGTATGCCCATTTCGGCACAGGCGCGAATGATACGCACCGCAATTTCGCCTCGATTGGCAATTAGAATTTTACGTAACATAAGTATTTTCCAAAACTTGTCGATTGCACTTAGTGAGCCAAATGTAAGCTGGAAAACACCAAATCTTCCAGAAACCTTACAATTTCCGCCTCATCTTTATTTTTCCCAAAGTCAGTCAGCGATGGCAGATTATTCATAAAAAAATTCTGGAAATGCGCCATTTCAATAATGGTGGACGCTAATGATTTCGGGTATTTGTATTGGGGGCTACACTCCAAAATCATATTTCCGATAACGGCGCAAAGGTCTTTGTAAGGTTTAAACAAATGATCCTTGTTATCTTCCGATACCCGTTTGGTCAGATAGGCTTTGGTGCCTTCGGTAATAATGATTTGATGCAGGATACTTTCATCGACATAACTGGTTCTAATATCGTCCTCCACTGTGGTAGCTAATAATTTAATGACCATTTTGAGCTTAACCACAGGATCTTTAATATTGTTGGTCTGAAAAGTAACCTGGTATTCAAGCCAACTCCAATACCAGGCAGTGAGATAGATCAGCAACCGGTGCTTGTTTTCAAAATACCGGTAAATACCCGCCTCGGTTGTGCCGATAGCTTCCGCCAGTTTTTTAAACGTGAAGGCTTCAAACCCGTTAAGGTGAATTAACTGAATGCTGTGCAGAATGATTTTTTTGCCCAGTTCGGATTGCTCTGGATCCCTGAGAAATAATTTTTCATTCATTTTGATTTGTAGCTGTATTTCCATAGCGCCCTGTTTTTATCTGTAGTTAATGCATTTGACCCGATTTTTTTAACAAGGGCTAGCGCATTTCATTGTAAAAATGATAACTGAAAGTATTGCAATTTGTAAAGATAGTGTTACTATCATTTACAAATAGTTTTGCTATTTCCACCTTTATTCTAAAAGGCTTCGATTATGGAAGTAAAAAATATGTTTCAAGAACTAAAAAGCGACCTGCCTGCAAGTATTGTGGTGTTTTTTGTGGCGGTTCCTTTATGCCTTGGCATTGCGTTGGCATCCGGTGCGCCCTTGTTTGCCGGTATTATAGCGGGCATAGTCGGCGGTATTGTGGTAGGTATTGCCAGTGGTTCACCTCTGGGGGTTAGCGGCCCTGCCGCCGGGTTAGCCGTCATTGTATTATCCGCTATTACGACACTGGGTTCCTGGCCTGCCTTTTTATTAGCCGTTGTTCTGGCTGGAATTTTTCAGCTTATTCTGGGCTTTGCCAAGGCAGGTTTTATCGCCTACTTTTTTCCTTCTTCTGTCATTAAAGGAATGCTTACCGGTATAGGGCTGTTGATTATCTTAAAACAGATACCCCATGCCTTAGGGTATGACAAAGATACTGAAGGCGACCTTTCGTACTTCCAAACTGACGGAGAGACTACCTTTTCATCCATTGCCAGCGCTTTTGATGCCTTTACCCCAGGCGCCGTACTGATTGCAGTCATATCACTTGCGATCCTTATCTTATGGGATACGGTATTAACAAAAAAACATAAACTATTTCAACTGATACAAGGGCCCATTGTGGTCGTTGTTTTGGGTATGGTAATGAACACTTTTTACCAGCATGGGCTATCGAATTTTAGTTTAGCTGCCGACCAAGTGGTTAGCATTCCTGTTCCTGAAAACCTGGCCGGTTTTTTCAGCCAGTTTATCTTTCCCGATTTTTCTGCAATAACAAATTTTGAAGTCTGGAAAACAGCTTTTGTAATTGCGATTGTTGCAAGTTTGGAAACATTGCTTTGTGTGGAGGCAACCGACAAGCTTGACCCCTACAAAAGAGTTACGCCCACTAACCGGGAATTAAAGGCCCAAGGACTGGGCAATATTATTTCAGGGTTAATTGGTGGATTACCTGTTACGCAGGTTATTGTCCGCAGTTCGGCAAACATTTCATTTGGCGGTAAAACAAAACTGTCCGCAATACTTCATGGGGTCTTCTTGTTAATCAGCGCCATTACCATTGCCGGTTTGCTGAACAGGATTCCGCTTGCCAGTTTAGCGGCTATCTTGATTATAGTGGGCTATAAGTTAGCCAAGCCCGCTCTCTTTAAACAGATGTATCAATTGGGCGGGGAGCAGTTTGTTCCTTTTGCGGCTACTGTTGTCGGCATATTGGCAACCGATTTACTAAAAGGAATTACCATAGGCATCCTGTTCGGCATCTTTTACACCTTACGCCACAGTTACCGCAACTCCCACTACATGAAGGATCTAATCACTACAGAAGATGGGCGCGAAGTACACCATATTGTATTAGCAGAAGAAGTTTCGTTCTTTAATAAGGCAAGCATCATACAGGCTTTGGAGGCTATCCCTGCCAATTCAAAAGTGATTATTGATTGCGCCAAATCAAAATCCATTGCCTACGATGTCGTTGAGTTCATACAAGATTATAGGAGCAATGCAAAACTGAAAAACATATCTGTTGAAACCATAGAATTTGTTGAGCCAGCTTAACCACATAACCCTTCCTTAAAATCATAAAAAATGATGAAAACTTTAACCAAAGAAATGCAAGCTGCCATTACACCGGCAATGGCGCTGGACTTATTAAAAGAAGGCAATAAACGGTTTGTAAATAATCTCAAAGTAAACCGTAACCTGTTGCAACAGGCCAATGAAACATCCGACGGGCAACATCCGTTTGCGGTTATTTTAAGCTGCATAGATTCCCGCACTTCGGTCGAGTTGATTTTTGACCAGGGCTTGGGCGATGTATTTAGTGTTCGTATAGCGGGCAATATTATTAATGAAGATATTTTAGGCAGTATGGAGTTTGGCTGCAAAGTGGCCGGCTCTAAAATAATAGTGGTTTTAGGCCATACAAAGTGCGGCGCAATAAAAGGCGCTTGCGACCATGTAGAAATGGGTAACCTGACAGCACTGTTAAGCAAGATACAGCCTGCGGTTTATGATGAAAAAACCGTCACAGAAAATCGTAATTCAGACAACGGTGAATTTGTCGAAAAAGTAGCCGCCATTAATGTAAAAAGAACGGTACATGCCATTATCGAACGCAGCCCGATTTTAAAGGAAATGATTGGAAGTGGCGAAATCGAAATTATTGGCGGTAATCATGATCTTACAACGGGTGAAGTCACTTTTTATGATGATACTTTACTTATTAATAATCCCAAATAAAACCGCTTTCAGGCGGATGTAAAAATCTGCCGCTACAGGCTCAGCCAAGTAGGGCGAGCTGAGGATGAAACAATGCTATTAAAACCGCCAAACTTGTGGATTGGTTCTGCCATTATAATAATGGCATTAATGGTCAGCACTCATGTACAAGCTACTTCTGATTTTCAGAGTTGGGTTCCAATAAACATTAATGCAAAATTGACAGAACAATTACGCGGGTTTTTAGAGCTCCAGCCACGAATTGGCAATAACGCATCAAATCTTACCTCAGCAATAGTTAGACCCGCTCTTGGCTGGGCGATTAATAAGCAGGCTAGTATATGGGTTGGCTATGGAATGCAGGCCGACTCCGTTACACCCGATTCCGATACGTACAAGATTGAAAATCGTGCATGGCAAGGATTTACATGGCGAGATACCGCTAATGAAAAGCAATTTATATGGGAAGTTCGTAACAGGCTGGAAGAGCGTTTTTTAGCGGGGAATTCTGATCCCAGTATCCGTTGGCGAACACGTTTTCGGGTAGAGCAGTTAATTCCTGACTGGTCGCATTGGTCTGTCATTGCCTCTGAAGAAATATTCGTGAATCTAAACGACAATTCCAATAATGCCCAATTACAAGCTGGGGCACAACAAAACCGGTTATATGCGGGGGTCGGTTATCGATTTACTCCTGAGGCTCAAGTTGAAACAGGGTATTTATACCAACATGTATGGAGAAATTCCCCATCGGCTGATCAAAACAACAATATATGGATGACAAATCTTAATTTAAATTTCTAACTATCTCGTGGGCACCAACAGTAGGAGCTTCGCCTCGGCAATAGCTTCTGCATTGCTCTACCTCCTGCATCCATGCAGTCGTAAAGCGCCTACTGTTGGTAGGCGACGCTTTCCTGCCCACCACACTAACCGGTTACCGAACAGGACATGAGCGAGAAAACATATCAACCAAACAATGAACCGTCGGCAAATAGTTATTGCAACCAACGGGTCGCCCTGCTCACCCAGCACGGCAAGGAAGGCGTGATCGGGCCGACGCTGGAAAAGCTGTTGGGTTGCTGCGTAGAAAAGGTGGACGGATTCGACACAGACCTTCTCGGCACTTTTACCCGCGACATCGCACGCGAGGGAACCCAGTTGGACGCAGCGCGGAAAAAGGCGCGCATCGGCATGGAGCTGTCAGGGCTTTCTATCGGCATCGCCAGTGAGGGCGTGTTCGGTCCAGACCCTTTGGCCTTTATGCTGCCAGGGAACAGGGAGCTCTTGATCTGGATTGACGACAGACTCGGCATTGAGGTCATCGCAACCTCGTCCGGCAAGACCAATTTATCTCACTGTCTGGCCGAGAGTTGGGAGGAAGCCGAAGATTTCGCCCGATCGGCCGGATTTCCAGAACATCATTTGGTGGTTCGTCCGGTGGACGAGAATCACCCCGAACTCCGCAAAGGACTGGAAGACTGGGTCAGCTTAAAGGATGCGGTAACCTGGGCATTGGACTTGGCACCTAACCGGCACGCTTTCATCGAGACCGACATGCGCGCGTTCGCCAATCCGACCCGTATGGAAAACATCCGGCTGGCTGCCGAGAATCTGGCGCAGCGCCTTACTTCGCTTTGTCCTGCATGCGGTGCGCCGGGATTTTCCTTGGGCGGACATGTGCGAGGACTTCCATGCGAGGATTGCGGTAGCCCAACTGGCGAGGCGAAGGCGGATGTTCACCGCTGCGTTCGCTGCGACCATCAACTGCTGGTGGAGCGGGATCGAGAACACGCCTCAGCCCGATATTGCGATTACTGCAATCCTTAACTTTATTGGATCGCCTCATGCTTTTGGCTACACATGAAACGCCAAAGTTGTGCGCTCAAATTTATACCCTTTAATGTAGGAGATTACCTGCGTGACTTCATATCAGTTGACCCACTTGAAACAGCTTGAAGCGGAAAGCATCTACATCATCCGCGAGGTGGCTGCGGAGTTCGAGCGGCCGGTAATGCTCTATTCCATCGGCAAGGATTCCGCCGTTATGTTGCAACTGGCGTTGAAGGCGTTCTTTCCCGGCAAGCCGCCGTTTCCGCTGCTGCATGTGGATACCACCTGGAAATTCCGCGAAATGATCGAATTCCGCGACCGGTTGGTGCGCGAACTGGGTCTGGAGCTGATCGTTCACATCAACGAGGAAGGGGTTAAGAAGGGCGTCAACCCCTTCACTTACGGCAGCAAGAAACACACGGACATCATGAAGACCGAGTCGCTCAAACAGGCGCTCAATAAGTATCAGTTCGATGCCGCATTCGGCGGCGCACGCCGCGACGAGGAAAAATCCCGCGCCAAGGAGCGCGTCTATTCGTTTCGCGACCGGAACCACCGCTGGGATCCCAAGAACCAGCGTCCGGAACTGTGGAATCTCTATAACGGCAGGATAGACAAGGGCGAGTCGATCCGTGTATTTCCCTTGTCCAACTGGACCGAACTGGATATTTGGCAATACATCCATTTGGAAAACATTCCTATCCCAACATTATATTTCGCCAAGGAACGTCCCGTCGTCCAGCGCGAAGGTACATGGATCATGGTCGATGACGACCGCATGCCGCTGGAGCCCGGCGAGAAGCCCCAGATGAAAATGGTGCGTTTCCGTACTCTGGGCTGCTACCCATTAACTGGTGCCGTCGAATCCACCGCCACCACGCTGCCTGAAATCATCCAGGAAATGCTATTGGCCACCACCTCGGAACGGCAAGGCCGGATCATCGATCATGACCAGTCCGGTTCGATGGAACAGAAAAAGCGCGAAGGCTATTTTTAATCCCTTCACAACTTGGCCTTTTACCACAAGAATTCAGAGAAAATCATGTCTCACCAATCTGACCTCATCAGTACCGACATCAACGCCTATTTGGCCCAACACGAGCGCAAGGAGCTGCTGCGCTTTTTAACCTGCGGCAACGTTGACGACGGCAAAAGCACACTGATCGGCCGCCTGTTGCATGACTCAAAGATGATTTACGAAGACCAGCTGGCGGCGGTACAGGCCGACAGCGTTAAATCCGGCACCACCGGCATCGGTAAGATCGATCTGGCGCTGTTGGTCGACGGCTTGCAGGCCGAGCGCGAGCAAGGCATCACCATCGACGTGGCCTACCGTTATTTCTCGACTTCGACCCGCAAGTTCATTATCGCCGACACGCCGGGACACGAGCAATACACCCGCAACATGGCGACCGGAGCCTCAACTTGCGATCTGGCGGTGATTTTGATCGATGCCCGCTACGGCGTACAAACCCAGACTAAACGGCACAGCTTTATCGTCTCGTTGCTGGGTATCAAGCACGTCATCGTCGCCATCAACAAAATGGATCTGGCCGGCTACAGCGAAGCGACTTTCAACAAAATCAAAGCCGACTATCTGGCGTTTGCAAAAAACCTTGACTGCATGGATGCAGGAGGTAGAGCAACGCAGGGAGCAGTTGCCGAGGATTTACTCGACATTCATTTCATTCCGATGTCGGCGCTGGACGGCGACAACGTCGTCAATCCCAGCGCAAACATGCCGTGGTTTACCGGCAAGCCGATGATGGAATTGCTCAACAGCATCGAAATCGGCAGCGATCACAATTTCGTTGACGCCCGTTTCCCGGTGCAATACGTCAATCGCCCCAACTTGGATTTTCGCGGTTTTTGCGGCACAGTCGCCTCCGGCGTGTTTCATAAAGGCGATGCGATCACCGTACTGCCTTCCGGCAAATCCAGCAAGATTAAATCCATCGTCACCTACGACGGTGAGCTGGAGCAAGCCTTTGCCGCGATGGCTGTGACATTGACGCTTGAAGACGAAATCGACATTAGCCGCAGTGACGTGATTCTCGGCCAACAACAAGCCGCACCCAGCGTCGCCGACAAATTTAATGCCAACATCGTCTGGATGACAGAACAGGCCATGATGCCGGGTCACCGATATATATTCAAACTGGCAACACAAAGAGTGTCCGGGTCGGTATCGATGATCCATCATCGCATCGACATCAACACGCTGGAACATCACGATGCCAACGAGCTAAAGCTTAACGAAATCGGTTCCTGTAATGTCGCCGTCAATGCCCCGGTAGTGTTCGATCCTTATAAACTCAACAAAACCACCGGCTCGTTTATTGTCATCGACCGACTTACCAACGTTACTGTCGGCGCTGGCATGATTACCGGTGACGCCAATGCAGAAGACTGGTCACAGGTAACTGCTAAAGAACGCGCTACCCGCTTCTGTCAGACCGCCTCGGTCATTGCTTTGAGCGGTAGCAACGCCAAACAGACGGCTTATCATCTGGAGCGCAAATTGTTCGACAACGGTCATATTGTAACTGTTTTGGAGCAAGCTACCGACGAATTGGCGCTTGCGATCAAAAATGCCGGGCTGCTCTGCCTGTGTCTGGATCACAAGCCTTCTGCCACCGATCTGGCGTTCGATTGCGATCACTACAAAGTCGATGACATATACGGCACACTAATGAATCGTGGAATAGTTTTTTAATCCATTAGTTATGGATGTGTAATGTAGATATTCTACGAACAGCGCCGCAACGCCAGAGGCGAAAAAAAACTCGCATTAATATTGAGGTCACCCTTTAGCCTTTAGCCTTTATTTTTATTGTAAACAGATAATTTATGTCGATTCAATCAAGAAAACATACGCAACAAGTATTAGTTGGTAACGTCAAGGTTGGTGGTGGTGCGCCGATTGTCGTGCAGTCGATGACCAACACGGACACCGCCGATGTGGCGGCAAGCGTGCAACAGATTATCGAGTTATCGACTGCCGGTTCGGAAATAGTCCGGGTCACGGTCAACACCGAGGAAGCGGCCAAAGCCGTACCGGAGATCGTCAATCAACTCGAACAAAAAGGCTTTTCGGTGCCGATCGTCGGTGACTTCCACTTCAACGGCCACAAGTTATTGGAAAAATACCCGGACTGCGCGCAGGCGCTGGCCAAATATCGCATCAATCCGGGTAACGTCGGCAAAGGCAAGGCCCGCGACCCCCAATTCCAGCAAATGATCGAATTGGCCTGCCGCTACGACAAACCGGTGCGCATCGGCGTCAATGGCGGCAGTCTCGACCAGGCGGTATTGACGCGATTGCTTGAGGAAAATCGGCAATTAGCCAAGCCAAGAGATTTGCCGGCAGTGACGAGAGAAGCCATCATCCAATCGGCCCTGGAAAGCGCCGCCAAGGCCCAGGAGTTGGGTTTAGGTGAAAACAAAATCACTCTGTCATGCAAAATCAGCAACGTGCAGCAATTGATCAGCATTTATGAAGATTTGTCTGGCCGTTGCGATTATGCTCTGCATTTGGGGCTTACCGAAGCGGGCATGGGTTCGAAAGGCATAGTGGCTTCGGCAGCGGCACTTGGCGTATTGATGCAACAAGGTATCGGCGACACGATTCGCGTCTCGTTGACCCCCGAGCCCGGCACGTCACGTACCCAGGAAGTCATCGTCGCCCAGGAGATCCTGCAAACCATGGGCTTCCGTTCGTTCACGCCGATGGTCATCGCCTGCCCCGGCTGCGGCCGCACCACCAGCGACTATTTCCAGAGGTTGGCGCAAGACATTCAGGGGTATCTGCGTGAGCAAATGCCGGTCTGGAAAGACAAATACAAAGGCGTCGAAACCATGGAAGTGGCGGTGATGGGTTGCGTGGTCAACGGCCCCGGCGAAAGCAAAAACGCCAACATTGGCATTAGTCTGCCCGGCAGCGGCGAATCGCCGGTGGCGCCGGTATTCGAGGACGGCGTCAAAACCGTCACCCTGAAAGGCGATAAAATCGCCGAAGAATTCCAGGCTTTGGTCGAACGTTATATCGAGTCACATTACGGTGCGCATTGAAGCGGCGCGCTATTTTTATCCATGATCATTGACAACAATTATCGTTCAAAGCTAGCTTTGAACTCCGAAACAACAATGCATCGCAAAGCCGACGTTGAACTCCATACCGGAGTACAAGGCTCGCCTTGTACCTGTAACACGCCGGGTTTTCCCAGCAATAGAATCTCAAGCCCCCGAGGTTAACCATGCCGCAATACCGTTCCCGCACTACCATCCAGGGCCGCAACATGGCCGGCGCACGCGCACTTTGGCGCGCCACCGGCATGAAGGATGAGGATTTTTCCAAGCCGATCATTGCCATTGCCAACTCCTTCACGCAGTTCGTACCGGGCCACGTCCATCTCAAGGACATGGGCCAACTCGTCGCCAGGGAAATTGAACAAGCCGGTGGCGTGGCCAAGGAATTCAATACCATCGCCGTGGATGACGGCATCGCCATGGGCCACGCCGGGATGCTGTATTCACTGCCCAGCCGCGAGCTGATCGCCGACAGCATGGAATACATGGTCAATGCCCACTGTGCCGATGCGCTGGTGTGCATATCCAACTGCGACAAGATCACCCCAGGCATGCTGATGGCTGCCCTGCGTCTCAACATCCCCGCCATTTTTGTATCCGGCGGGCCGATGGAGGCGGGCAAGGTCAATTGGCATGGACAGGAGCGCGCGCTGGACTTGGTGGATGCCATGGTAGAAGCGGCCGACGACAAGGTGAGCGATGAGGAAGTTGCTGCCATCGAGCGCTCCGCCTGTCCGACCTGCGGTTCCTGCTCCGGCATGTTCACGGCCAATTCCATGAACTGCCTGACCGAAGCGCTGGGTCTGTCATTACCGGGTAACGGCAGCCTCGTTGCCACGCATGCGGATAGAAAACAGCTGTTTCTGCGTGCGGGTCGTATCATCGTAGAGCTGAGCAAACGTTATTATGAACAGAACGACGCCTCTGTCCTGCCGCGCGCCATCGCCAGCTTCGACGCATTCCAGAACGCCATGAGCCTGGGTGTGGCGATGGGCGGATCCACCAACACCGTGTTGCACCTGCTGGCCGCGGCGCACGAGGCTGGCGTTAATTTTACCATGGCCGACATCGATGCCATTTCCCGCCGCGTACCGTGTTTGAGCAAGGTCGCTCCGGCCACGCAGCTTTACCACATGGAAGACGTACACCGCGCCGGCGGCGTGATGGGCATTTTGGGCGAACTGGATCACGCCGGCCTGATCAACCGCGATGTGCCGACTGTGCATGCGCCAAGCATGGCTGCCGCACTCGAGCAGTGGGATATTCGGCGCACCGGCGATGAGGCGGTGAAAGATTTCTACCGTGCCGCGCCCGGCGGCATCCGGACCACCGTCGCCTTCTCGCAAGCCATGCGCTACCCGGCGTTGGACGACAACCGCGCCGAAGGCTGCATCCGTGATAAAGCGAACGCCTATTCACAGGATGGCGGCCTCGCCGTGCTCTACGGCAACATTGCGCTGGAGGGCTGTATTGTCAAGACCGCCGGTGTAGACGACAGCATCCTCAAGTTCAACGGCCGCGCTCGAATTTTCGAAAGCCAGGACGACGCAGTGGCCTGCATTCTGGCCGACCGGATCGCCGCTGGCGATGTAGTGGTTATCCGTTACGAAGGCCCCAAGGGTGGGCCCGGTATGCAGGAAATGCTGTACCCGACCAGCTATCTCAAGTCCAAGGGCCTGGGCAAAGCCTGCGCGCTGCTGACAGACGGACGTTTTTCCGGTGGCACATCGGGCCTATCCATCGGCCACGCCTCACCCGAAGCGGCTGAAGGCGGCGCGATTGGTTTGGTGGAAGAAGGCGACACCATCGAGATCGATATTCCCAACCGTCGTATCCACTTGGCAGTAACGGCGGAAGAGCTGGAGCGGCGCCGGGCGGTCATGGAAAACAGAGGCGTACAGGCCTGGCGGCCGGTCAAGCGCGAACGACATGTGTCCCCGGCGCTGAGAGCTTATGCGGCCATGACTACGTCGGCCGCTAAAGGTGCGGTGAGAGACGTTTCCCAAGTTGAAAAGGCTTAAAGGGTGGCCTCAATGTTAATGCGAGGTTTTTTCGCCTTTGGCCTTGCGCCTTTCGCCTATATGGTTCGGTTTTTGAGTTCTCAAACAGGTTTCGGTGGTAAATCATGAATAATCAAACGATGGCGCAACGCGATTTGAAGGTGCTCTGGCATCCTTGCAGCCAGATGAAGGATCACGAATCAGTGCCGTTGATCCCGATCAAATCCGGCCGGGGCGTCTGGTTGGAAGATTTCGAGGGTAAGCGTTATCTGGATGCGATCAGTTCGTGGTGGGTGAATATTTTCGGGCATGCCAATCCGGTCATCAATCAGGCCGTCAAGCAACAGCTCGATACTCTGGAACACGTGATTCTCGGCGGTTTCACCCATGAAGCGGCGGTGACATTAGCCGAAAAACTGGTTGAAATTACGCCGCCGGGGCTGGATAAATGTTTCTATGCCGATAACGGTTCGTCAGCCGTTGAAGTTGCGTTGAAGATGAGTTTTCACTACTGGCGCAATCTCGGTAAAACTCAAAAAACCAAATTCATTACGCTGGAAAACAGTTACCACGGCGAAACGCTAGGCGCGCTGGCGGTCGGCAATGTTGCGCTGTACAAGGAAACCTATGCGCCGCTGCTGATGGATGTCATCACGGTACCCGGCCCGGATTGCTACCATCGTGAAAGCGGCGAAACCTGGCAGGATTATTCGATCCGCCGTTTCGCCGACATGGAGCAGGCTTTGGCGAAACACGCCGATTCGGCATGTGCGGTGATCGTCGAGCCGCTGGTGCAATGCGCCGGCAGCATGCGCATGTATCACCCTGTCTATCTGACCCTGTTGCGCGAGGCTTGCGACCGATACGGCGTGCATCTGATCGCCGACGAGATAGCTGTGGGTTTTGGCCGCACCGGCACCTTGTTCGCCTGCGAGCAGGCGGCCATCAGCCCGGATTTCATCTGTCTTTCCAAAGGACTGACCGGCGGCTATTTGCCCTTGTCGGCGGTGTTGACCAGCGACACGGTTTATCGGGCGTTTTACGACGATTACCAAAACCTCACCGCGTTTTTGCACTCGCACAGCTACACCGGCAATGCGCTGGGTTGCCGGGCGGCATTGGCAACTATCGGCCTGTTTCAGCAGCAGGATGTACTCGGCAACAATCGCCGGTTGGCGGCGGCCATGGCCAAAGCAGTCGAACGCTTCCAGGATCATCCCAACGTCGCCGAAGTCCGGCAAACCGGCATGATCGTCGGCATTGAGCTGGTCAAAAACAAACACACACGTGAAGCTTACCCGTGGCAGCAACGGCGAGGCTTGAGGGTCTATCAGTATGCGCTCGGTCGTGGCGTGTTGCTGCGGCCATTGGGCAATGTCATTTATTTCATGCCGCCCTATGTGATCACGGAACAGGAGATCGTATTGATGATCGAAGTCGCCTGGCAAGGCATTCAACACGCGGTGCGCGACTGATGTGCGTTTCCCGTGTATCTGTCGCGGCACCCGGTCAAGTCAGTAGCCGTATCGAAAACGCCGGCCTGCTTTGTCTGTGTTTGAATCATAAGCCTTCTGCTACTGATCTGGCGTTCGATTGCGAGGAATACCGCGTTGATGACATCTATAGCGTTCTTAAGAATCACGATTCGCTTCATTAAACAAAAATACTAACGAGGTTATTTTTTGATGAAAAACATCCCTGTTTTCACTCACCACATCCCTGTGGCTCGCCCTTGCGGGCGGCAGAGCCGTGCAAATCGGCTCTCCTGCGGGCACACCTTGTGTGTCCAAATCCTCTCCCGGAGGATTTGTGATGGCTAAACTCATACACCGCGGACTGTTCGTGACCGGCACTGACACAGGTGTCGGCAAGACCCGGATTTCCGCAGCCCTGGCGCAACTGCTCAGCGAACGGAAGCTGATCGTGCGCCCCCGCAAACCGGTGGAATCCGGCTGCCGGCGGGAAGGAGACCGCCTTGTCCCCGAGGACGCCAGAACGCTGCAAGCCGCAGCTCGCTCGGATGAACCTTTGGAGCGCATTTGCCCTTATTCATTCGAACCGGCGTTATCGCCTGAACGGGCGGCGGCATTGGCCGGCACGAGTTTAACTTTGGATGGGGTGCGGGCGGCCTGTCTCCAGGGCGTCGCGGAGAACGACTTCCTGTTGGTTGAAGGCGCCGGAGGCTTCTATTCCCCGCTGGCGTCCGGCGTACTCAACGCCGACCTGGCCGCCGCGTTGTCATTGCCGGTGCTATTGGTGACGACAGACCGGCTAGGCTGCATCGGCCATACCCTGATGGCCGTGGAGGCGATCAATCGACGCGGTTTGGTTCTTGCGGGGGTGGTGTTGAACCGGATTGAAAACCACGGCGATCCGCGCATGAACAACGCGGAAGACCTGTCCCGATGGCTGGGAAAACCGGTGATCGTAACCGGCCGGTTCGATACGGGCACCGTTGATCCCGGCTGGATGATGCTTAGGCCGACACTGGCAGCCCTGGCCGACCGGTTGGCGGCAGGTTTGTCCAATCCGGCCAGGATTTGATGTTGCATGAGATTCCATGAGTTTTAAAGGGGGGTCGATTAAAAGTGCGGGGATTCTGAGGCAATTGTTTCCACATCCGGCATTACTACGGTTCAGTAATGGTGGGCGCGAATGAATTCGCGCCCACAACAGGATGTCACTATCGGTTCCCCCGCACTTTTGCCACACCTGTTTGAAAGCTTTGAGCCCTGATTGGGCATTGAACATTTACGAGGTACTGCTGCCATGATCCACGCCCGCTTATCCGATGCCGCACTATGGTCTGGCGCGGAGCATCTTGGTCAGGATGTTGAATTTTCCGGGATCGCTATCGATTCGCGCAGGGTAAGCCCAGGCACCCTGTTTGTCGCGCTGAAAGGAGCGCATCACGATGGCCACGACCATCTTGATGAAGCGCATTCCCGTGGGGCTGCCGCCGCTTTGGTTGCCCGTCCCGTACCGGCGTCCTTGCCGCTCCTGGTCGCAGAGGACACGGTGTCGGCTCTGGGAAGGTTGGCGGCCGCCTGGCGGCGGCAGTTCCAATTGCCGGTGATCGCCGTGCTCGGCAGTAATGGCAAGACTACGGTCAAGGAACTGATTGCCGCGGTTTTGCGGCAGCGGTATGGCGATGTCGTACTGGCGACGCAGGGCAACCAGAACAATGCGCTTGGCGTACCGCTGACCCTGTTCCGCCTGGGGCCTTCGCATCGCGCCGCCATCCTTGAATTGGGCGCCAACGGGTATGGCGAGATCGCTACTCTCAGTGAAATGGCAAAGCCGGATATCGCGGTGATTACCAACGCCGGGCTGGATCATCTGGCCGGGTTCGGCGGGTGCGAGGGTGCCGCCCGCGCCAACGGCGAGGTGTTTTCCGTAATGGCTGGTAACGGCATTGCCGTGTTGAACGGTGACGATGAATGCCTGCCGATCTGGCGGCAACAGGCGGGTGAGAGGCTGTGTATACACTTCGGATTCAAGTCAGGCGCGGATGTGCGGGGCTGCTGGCAGCCCCGGTTCGACGGCGGTGATTTGATCGTCGAGTCACTGTGGGGGCGGATCCAGACTCGTTTGCGCCTGATGGGCCGCCATAATGCCCTGAATGCCTTGGCGGCTGCAGCGGCCTGCCTGGTGCTGGACATTGAGCCGGAAGCGATTGCGGCGGGTTTGGCGGCCGTGCGGCCGGTAGCGGGGCGCTTACAGTCCCGGCCAGGCGCAGGCGGTGCGCGCATCATTGACGACACCTACAACGCCAATCCCTCGTCTCTGGCGGCGGCGTTGGAAACCTTGGCTACCATGCCGGGCAAAAAACTCCTGGTGCTGGGCGATATGGCCGAACTGGGCGATGACGCGGATACCTGGCACGACTGGGCCGGACAGGCAGCGCGGGCGGCAGGCGTTGTGGCGCTTTTTGCGGTGGGAAAGAGGGCACGTCTTGCCGCTGAAAGTTTTGGGGAAGGCGCCCACCATCTGCCTGATGGCCAGGCCCTGGTTAAAGCCTTGCTTCCGCAGCTTCAGCTTGGCGTTAACGTTTTGGTCAAGGGCTCGCGTTGCATGGCAATGGAAAGTGTTGTCGAGGAACTTATGCATCCTACCGAGCTTTAGCCTTTAGCCTTGAATCTTTAGCCTATATTTATTGCGAGGAAAATGTCATGAAAAAATTTGAATTGCTGATAATATGGCTGGCTGCTCACGCCAGCGCCCTGTATCGCTTTGTCGGTGGTATGACAGTCGGCATCATGCTGGGCATCCCAACCTTGTTCCTGTTCGGCGATACCCTGCTGTCGCTGATCGGACATGGTCTCGCGGTGTTCGGACATGGTTTGCATTTGCTGTTTGAGGTATTTGAAGCGATAGCCGGACATTTCCTTGAGGAGGCTTTCCATCTGTCTAAGAAAGCGGCGGAAATTATCATTTTCTGGAGCAGCTTAGGCGTAGCCATTGGCTTATCGTGGCATCTTTCGCGCAAGGCGCATAGTGCCGCGCGACGCGTAGTCACCACCATTCAGGAGCGGCGGCTTGCACTGGCGGAATCGTCTAAAATCATGACCTGGATCCGGTTTGCGCTTATCATCAGTTCGCTGAGCGCGACCCTTTATTTTTTCACCTAATGCCCGGACTATCATTTATATGCCTGTTTCCGCCGACAACAAGCTTAACCCGCAACGTAAGCAAGCCATGCAGACACTGCTCGGTTTTTTGCTGGGGTTGTTAGAATTACAGACAGAAACTGCCAAGTCATTAGATCGCCTTACGCAACTGGATTCATTCCGGGCTATCCTGCCCGAAACCCTTCGGGCCAGTGCAAATCCGCTCCCGGCGGATTTGTTTGTTGATGAGCTGGATAGTCTGCCCGATATCGGCGCTTACATCGGTTTGCGCATGGATCGCGTGGCTTTGACTCCAAGCGCTGCGGCGGAGGCATCGGCTACGCAGACGCCCCTGGTGGCGCGTCTTGGAGGCGGGCGCGGCTGGCTGGTGCTGTACGGCTTTCGTACCGGCCGGGTGCGTGTGGCTCTGGTGCAGGGCGAGGTGATTGAAAAACGTCTGATCAAGCCCGCCGCCGTAAGGGAACTGCTGGGGTTGCCCGATGGGCGGTTGGAGGACTGGTTGCTGGTGCAATCGAAGGCTCCGCTTAGCGGTGCGGTCAGTCGCGATCATCATGCGCATTTGCCGCCGTTACGTCGGCTCATCGAACTGATGCGCGCGGATCATTCCGATCTGTGGGTGGTGCTGGGGCTGGCGCTGGGTTCCGGCCTACTGGCTTTAGCCTCGCCGGTTGCGGTGCAGGCCCTGGTGAACACGGTGGCAATGAGCGGCATGGGCCAACCCTTGCTGGTGCTGTCGACTATCCTGTTCTTCTTCTTAACGTTTGCCGGTGCGGTGCATGTGCTCCAGTCGTATCTGGTGGAAATCGTGCAGCGGCGCATCTTCGTGCGGCTGGCGGCGGATCTGGCTTACCGCCTGCCCAGGGTGCGTAGCGATGCCTATGAGCATCACCATGGCCCGGAACTGGTCAACCGCTTCTTCGACGTGCTGACGGTGCAGAAAGCAGGTTCGTCACTGCTTCTGGACGGCTTGAGTACGGCGGTGCAGACTTTGGTCGGCCTGATCATGCTGGCTTTCTACCATCCTTTCCTGTTGGCTTTCGATGTGGCGTTGGTGCTGGCGATCTTCTTCATCATATTCGTGCTGGGACGCGGCGGTGTCGCCACCGCCATCCAGGAATCGTTATCCAAATACGCCCTGGTCGCCTGGCTGGAAATCGTCGCCGGCAACATGCAGACTTTTAAATTCAACGGCGGGCCGGAACTTGCCGCCCAGCGAACCGACGCGCTCGCACTCGACTATCTGGCCGCGAAGCGCAACCATTATCAGGTATTGCTACGCCAGATCATCGGTTCGGTGACCTTGTATGCGATAGCCAGCACTGCCTTGCTCGCCATCGGCGGCTATCTGGTCATCGACGGTCATCTGACCCTCGGACAATTGGTGGCCGCCGAATTGATCGTGTCGTCGGCGCTGATCTCGCTGGTCAAGTTCGGCAAGCATCTGGAAGGTTACTATGACCTGATGGCCGGCGCCGACAAGATCGGCCATCTGCTGGATTTGCCGCTGGAGCGCGAGCATGGCGTTGCGCCGGTCATGGCCGGGCCGGTCTCGCTTGGGGTACGTGGCTTGTCCTTCGGCTTCGGCGCGAAACAGCCGGTATTTTCCAATCTCACAATGCAGGTTCAGGCCGGTGAGAGGGTCGCCGTATTCGGCGGCCACGGCAGCGGTAAAAGTACGCTGGCGGCTCTTGTATGCGGCCTGCGCCAACCGGGAAAGGGACATATCGAAATAAACGGCGTCGATTTGGGCAATTTGCGCCTGGAGGCATTGCGTAACCGGATTGCCGTGGTCGGTCGCGCGGAGTTCTTCAGGGACAGCCTCTTCGAAAACGTGCGCCTCGGCCGATCCGAGCTTGGGCAGGACGAGGTGGAACAGGCGCTGGATGCGGTTGGCCTGCTGGACGATATCGCCAGTTTGGAAGATGGGCTGGATACCGATCTCAGCCCCAGCGGCGCACCTTTGTCCGCTGCTCAGGGACGGCTGTTGCTGCTCGCACGGGCCATTGCCGGACGTCCCGCCTTACTGATTCTGGACGGTATTCTCGACGAAGTGGACGAAGCAGCGCGCGAGCGCATCGCTCCGGCGTTGTTCGCCGACGATGCACCCTGGACCCTGCTGGTGCTGACCGGCTCGCCGAACGTCGCCGCCCTGTGCGGATGCACGGTGGAGCTGCAAGGAGTTGACGGCCATGCCTGAACTGCATTCCCGGCTTTCAGCCCTTTCCGCCGCACGCACACCACGCCTGATCAGCACGCTGGCGAGAGCCTGCGTGTGGCTGTTCTTAGCTACGCCGCCGACTTTGCTGTTGACACCGTGGCAACAAAACATCACCGGCACAGGGCGGGTCACGGCCTTTGCCCCCCTCGAACGTCAGCAGACCGTGGAAGCGCCGGTTTCCGGGCGCATTGTGCAATGGCAGGCGCGTGAGGGCGCCAAGGTCAAGGCCGGTGAAGTGTTGATGGAAATAGCCGATGTCGATCCCGAACAGCTCGAACGCCTGAGTCGGCAGACTGACGCCGCCGCCGCCAAACTGGCGGCCAAGGAAGAAGAATTGCGCGCCTACCGGCTGCAGATCGACAGTCTGATCACCACCAGGGATTTGCAGGCTGCCACCGCCCAGTACCGGCTGGATGTCGCTCGCCAGCGGGCGCTTTCAGCCAGCGAGGCGATAGCTTCAGCGCGGGCAACCCTGGATGCGGCAGCCGTTCAGACCGGGCGCTTGCAACGTTTGCTGGGTGACGGTTTGGTGTCGAAGCGTGACTTCGAGGTCGCCGAGCGTGATGGCATCGTCGCCCGGCGCAGTCTGAACAGCGCCCAGGCGGCGCTGAACGCAGCGCAGGCCGAACAAAGCGCTGCTGAGGCGGAGATAGGGCGCATCCGCGCCGATGCCCAGGCACGCATCGACTCCACCAGCGCTTCAGCCAACAAGACCCGGAGCGAACTGGAAGACAGCCGGAGCAGCCTGCTCAAGAGTGAGATTGACCTGTCGCGTCAACAATCCCAAGTGGTGAAGGCGCCGCGGGACGGCAGCATCTTGCGCCTTGTGGCCAATCCGCAGAGCGATATTGTCAAACAGGGCGATCCTTTGCTGGTGTTAGTACCGGATTCGGACGTTAAGGCTGTAGAGCTGTGGGTGGATGGCAACGATGCCGCACTGATCACACCCGGTCGCCACGCGCGCCTGCAATTTGAGGGCTGGCCGGCCATTCAGTTTGCCGGCTGGACGGAATTGGCGGTGGGTACTTTCGGCGGCACCGTCGCCTTCGTGGATTCCACCGACGACGGCAAAGGCAAGTTTCGTGTGCTCATCGTCCCGGATCAAGCCGACCGGCCCTGGCCGTCGGAGCGCTTCCTGCGTCAGGGTGTGCGCGTTAATGGCTGGGTCATGCTGAACCGGGTCACGATGGCTTATGAACTCTGGCGTCAGTTGAACGCCTTCCCACCGCAGTTGACGGCAGAAGAACCGTCAACTGACGTGTCCCCCCAAAAGTTGAAATAACCAATGATGAAACAATTTCCGCCTTACCGCCCAGGCTTGGACACATGGCTTTTAGCATCATTGTTAACGGGTTGCAGCTATTACTTTGACACTGCGCCCGACCGACACTTGGCTCGGCGGGTCGAGGAGCGCATGCAAAACGGGGAGGGCCTGCCGGTGGAGCAGCTCTCGAAACCCCCGCAATTAAGCGTCGAGCAGGCCCTGCCCAAGTTCAGGGAACGCCGCCCCCAGACCGGGCGCACTTTGCCGCCTGCAAAGCCTGCTCTGAGCAAAGTCGAAGGGGCTGTCCCGAGCCCTTCTGCTACACTCAGGAGAGCCAAAGGTGAAGAACCGGATAGTTCGCCGCGGCCAAAAGCGCAGCCCGAAGCCGGCAAACAGCTGTCCATCGCCGAAGCCCGTGCCCTGGCGCTGGAGAATAATCTCGACTTGAAGATCGCCCTGGTCGACCCGAAGATAGCGGCCGCTGCGGTCAGCCAGGAACAAGCCAAGTTCGACGACCTGATCTTCGCCCGCGCAAAATATTCCTCCAAACATTTGCCGCCCGATATTACCGAGATAGACAAATTTGTTGCGGCGGATCCCAACTCGCCTCTTGCCGGACAAGAGGCTCTGCGCATTGATTCGGAGCAGAAAAAAGAATTTCTGGAATTCGATACGGGTGTCTCCATTCCACTGCGCACCGGCGGGAAGATTACGCTGATCGCCCCGCTCGATGAGAAGTCCGTAAGAAAAAAAGGTCTCCAGGCCGAACAGTATGGCGCCGCTCTACGCTTCTCCATCAGCCAGCCCCTGCTGCGCGATGGGGGGATCGACACCAACGTCGCCGGTATCCGCATCGCCCGTTACGAACAGCAGGCCGTGGATGTGAGAACCCGGTTGCAGACGATTCGTGTGTTGGCCACCGTCGAACGCAGCTATTGGGGACTTTATATCGTCTGGGGCGAGCTGGATGTGCGCCGTCAGCAATACGAGAACGCGGCGGACAACCTGGCGATGGTGAAAAAGCGCGTGGCGGAAGGACTGACCGCAGCTGTGGAGATCAACCGTGCCGAGATTGGCGTGGCCGAGCGGCTGGAAGCGCTGATTATTGCGGAAACCACGCTTAAGATCAGACAGCGTCAGCTCAAGTTATTGCTGAACGATCCCGGCCTGGATTTGGACTCCCCCACAGTCTTGATCCCGGAGACTACGCCAACCCTGGTCGAATTCAAGTTCGACCGCAAACAACTGGTGCAACATGCGCTGGAGGGACGGCTGGATCTGCTGGAGCTGGAACTGAAGCTTGCCGCCGACCTGACCAAGATCGATTATTTAAGCAACCAAACACTGCCGATGTTCATGCTCGACTATAGCTATGCGTCGCCGGGACGGGATCCATCATCCTACGGTGGCGCTTTAGACCAGACGATCAGTGGCAACTACGCCGACTGGTCGGTGGGTATGCGCATGGAAATTCCGCTCACCAACGAATTGCGTAAAGCGCAGTTGGATCGGGCGGTACAGGATCGCATGCAGCGTCTCACCACCCAGCAACTGCGGGAGCTCAGCGTGCGCCGGGAAATTTATGACGCGCTGGACCAGCTGGAGCAGAACTGGCAACGCATTCTCGCCGCGCGGCAGAATGTCTTGCTCGCCGGGCTAAACTACGACGCCGAGCTGAAACAGTTTCGCGAGGGGCTTAGAACCATGACCGAGGTATTGGAAACCCTCACCCGCCTCGGCGAGGCGCAGCTGCGCGAAGTGCGCGCCATCGGCGACTATCAGGTTTCCATGATCGACCTTGCTTTCGCCACCGGCACCCTTTTAGGTCACAGTCGGGTGGATTTGGGCACAGCAGTGGGCGAAAGAGTAGCAAAGCCTACTTTAATGCGGCCGTAGGGGCGACCGGCCGGTCGCCCCTGCAAGACTCTGGAAAACCTGACAAATCTGCCTGGAACAGATTTGCATTGACCCGAAGGGTGTCGGGCAGGAAAGCCCGACATGACAAATCTGTCTGGAACAGATTTGCATTAACCCGAAGGGTGTCGGGCAGGAAAGCCCGACATGAATACTGGAGTTCAAAGCTTGCTTTGAACCTTATGAATTTAAACAGCGCATTTTGTGATGTGCAGAAGCGAGCATCGGCCTATATTCTTCATGATGAGCGATATGATTAACCGAATTCTTCTCCTTTGCACACTGGCTGTAACAGTTCTTTGCAGCGGGTGTGCGGCTTCGATCAAGGGGGAGTGTCCCGTAGACGAGAGGGAACCGGCACTTACGATCTATCTGGTAAGTCACGGCTGGCACGTTGGTATCGTTGTTAACACGGCTGATATACCCGATGATGTCCGGCTGGTTCATGAGGACTTTTCCAGCGCCGGCTATCTTGAAATCGGCTGGGGCGACAGGGATTTCTACCAGACGCCGAGGCCTCACTTGGGCATTGCCCTTAAGGCAATCTTTTTGCCTACGCCAAGCGTCTTGCACATTGTTGCTTTCAATGATTCCGTAGCAGCCTATTTTCCTCATAGCGAGATCATTAGGGTTCGGCTGTCAGATGCCGGGTTTCAACGCTTGATCCGTTATATTGCGGCAAGTTATGACAGGGATCCGGTCGGCAACCTGATACCTTCAGGCGCGGGCCTCTATGGCGTCAGTCAGTTTTACCGGTCTCAAGAAACGTACCATTTGTTCAGAACCTGCAATGTCTGGACAGCAAGAGCGTTATATACTGCCGGTTGTCCGGTCAGGCCATTTCTTGCAATTACCGGGGATAACCTGATGATGCAGGTCCGGTCATTTGGAACGATGCTGCGGTACAAGTCATCCGATGTGATTTTACCCTGAAAATGCCGGGAAAGAGCTACACTCGAGCGCACTATCCAGCTTTGGCAGATGTTGCGCCGATTGGGTTTGATCCGATACCTTGTACGTAACAATGGAGACACACTGCAATGCCACTGGTTAACGATTTATTCAATAATGATTATCTTATAGACATAGCTGCCTTACTGGCAATCGCCATAGTAGTCGCAATTTCAGGCGCATTGGTTTGGTTAGCCGCAAGGCGTTGTTTTTATAAACGTCGCCCGCCGCGCCTGTTTGAGGCAGGCTTGCGGCATACACACCATCCCTGGCGATCGCCGCGCCTGTTCCCGACAGGCTTGCGGCATACACACCATCCCTGGCGATATATTGGCGGCTCTGCACAGGACAATACCGCAGCCTCTTCAGACGCCGTAACCGAACCTGCCTGGCATACACTGTCAGCAGAAGAAGCGCTCCATGAACAGGCTTCGGAGCTAGCCACCGGCTTGAGCCAAACCGATGCCGCAGATCGTTTGCACCGTTATGGCCTTAACCGGCTTGTCGAAAAGCCACCGCGCCCCGCCTGGCATTTGCTGCTCTCCCAATTCAAGAGCTTTCTCATTCTTGTGCTGATTGCAGCGGCTGTTTTGGCTGCCGCTATCGGTGATTTAAAAGACGGCATAGTGATTCTGGTGGTGGTCATCATTAACGGCCTATTGGGATTTTATCAGGAATTTCAGGCCGAAAAATCGCTGGCTGCGCTTAAAAAGATGCTTGCGTTGTTAGCCGAGGTACGCCGCGACGGTCGTAATATTGAACTTCCTGCCGACCAGCTGGTGCCGGGGGATATTGTCATTCTCGAAGCTGGCGGAAAAATACCCGCTGATGGCCGCATTATCACTGCACACACACTGGAAGTCGATGAGTCCTCGTTGACCGGTGAGTCGATGCCAGTTACCAAGCAGAAACAGGCGCTTACGATGGCATCACTGCCTCTCGCCGAACGCAGCAACATGCTTTATATGAATAATGCCGTCACCCGTGGCCGTGCTGAAATGGTGGTGACTGCCACTGGCATGGAAACCGAAATCGGCAAACTGGCGAACCTGTTAACGCAAACAGAAGACGGGGCCACACCGCTGCAAATTCAGCTCGACAGTCTGGGTAAACGCATGGCGCTGATGGCGCTGGCGGTCATTGTCGTTTTGTTTGTCAGCGCCCTGTGGCGCGGGGAACCGCTGATCCAGACGGCTTTTACCGCGATTGCTTTGGCCGTGGCGGCCATCCCCGAAGGCCTACCGGCGGTCGTTACGGTAACCCTTGCGCTGGGGATGCACCGCATGGCGCGTCAGCGGGCCATCGTCAAACGTCTGGCCGCCGTGGAAACGCTGGGCTGTACCACGGTGATCTGCACCGACAAGACCGGTACCTTGACGGTCAACCAGATGACGGCCCGGGCAATCTTTTATAAAGGCCAAAGCTATAGCGTTAGTGGCGAAGGTTATGAAATTGCCGGTGAAATTTTACCAAACACTCCGACTAGGGATCTGTCGGATTTATTGTTGCCGCTGGCTTTGTGCAATAACAGCCATTTGCAAGGGAAGCAGGTGGTTGGCGACCCGATGGAAGGCGCATTACTGGTGCTTGCCGTTAAAGGCGGTATCGACAAGGAGCAGGCAAACAGCCAACTACCCCGAATTGCCGAAATCCCTTTTGATGCCGAGCATAAATTCATGGCGACATTTCATCGTCATGGCGATCAGATTAAGGTGTTCATTAAAGGCGCACCGGAGGTATTGCTAAAGCTGTGTCAATCGATTGTCGATAACAATGGCAGCCCTGTCTCCATCCAGCAAGACACCCTGGTGACACAAAACGAAATCATGGCCGGCACCGGTTTGCGGGTACTGGGAGTAGCAGTGCGGACTCTGCCCGCCGACACCATGCAGCCGGATGGCGATCTGTTTCAATACATCGAGGATCTTAGCTTTGTCGCGCTGGTGGGTCTGATGGATCCGCCAAGAGCCGAAGCCCGCGAGGCCATCAAGCTCTGCCAACAGGCCGGTATCGCAGTCAAGATGATTACCGGTGACCAGAAGGTGACTGCTAAGGCAATTGCCCGGGAACTGGGGCTGATCGGTGAAGTGATCGAAGGCGAGGAACTGGCCGGTCTGGGTGATGCCGCTCTGGCCGCACGCATCAACGCCATCGCCGTCTTCGCCCGCACTGCGCCGGAACAGAAAGTCAGGATTGTCAACGCCTTAAAAGCAGACGGCCACATAGTTGCGATGACCGGCGACGGCGTCAACGATGCCCCGGCCCTGAAGAGCGCCGATATTGGCATCGCCATGGGTATCACCGGCACCGATGTCGCCCAGGAAGCGGCAACGATGATACTGACCGATGACAATTTCGCCACCATCGTCAAGGCAGTCAAGGAAGGAAGAGGCATTTACGACAACATGGTCAAATTTATCCGCTTTCAGCTTTCCACCAATATCGGCGCTATCCTGACGGTGGCTTGCGCGCCGCTGCTGGGAATGCCCGTGCCTTTTACCGCTGTGCAATTACTGTGGATTAACATTATCATGGACGGCCCACCGGCCATGGCGCTGGGCGTTGATCCCGTTCGCACCGGCAGCATGGACGAAGCGCCGCGTGACCCTGACACGCGGATACTGTCATTGCGACGCTTCGGCAATCTTTTCAGCTACGGATTGACCATGGCTATCGGTACCTTGGGGGTTTTATATTACGACTTACAGACCGGCGAGAGGGATGGTGTGTATGCCGCAAGCCTGCCGGGAGCAGGCGCGGCACATGCTACAACGTTGGCCTTCACCACATTTGTGCTGTTTCAAGTATTCAACGTTTTTAATGCACGGGCTGAAAAAGGCACAGTATTTAACCGGCATTTCTGCTCCAACAGAATGCTCTGGGTGGCTATTTTCGGGGTAATTTTATTGCAGATACTGGTTATTCACTGGCCGCCTGCGCAAGCCATATTCCATACCACGGCATTGACGCAGATGGATTGGCTGATTGCGACCAGTGTTGCCGCGTTTGTACTCATCCTTGAGGAATTGCGCAAATTTTTGTGGCTGATATTGTGTTGGAGTTTTAAAAAATAGTCGACCCAAAATATTAACCGTCCGATTTTCTAAGCACACACCATCAAAAACCAGGAGACTAAAATGAAACAAATCAGTAAAACATTTTTAAAAGGCTTAATCGCTATTGTACCTATTACGGTCACTCTTTATTTGCTGTATTGGCTGGCGGTGACTGCAGAATTGGTGTTGGGTAATATATTCAAGGTTTTTCTGCCTAACAATTGGTATATAGAAGGCTTGGGGTTTGTTTCCGGTCTCGCAGTGGTGTTTTTTGTCGGCGGATTTCTGGAATCCGAAACCATTCACAGGCTTTTCCGGAAAGCTGAAGAGTATGTCATCCGGATTCCCGTTGTAAAATTCATTTATACAGCCATCCGTGATCTGATTTCGATATTCTCCAGTGAACCCGGGAAAGAGCTTAGGCAGGTCGTCCTGGTTGATGTGCCTGCAAACGGCGGCAAACAGATCGGCTTTATTACCCGTTCCGATTTCTCGGGATTTTCCGATCCGCTTAATGCGGATGGCCAAGTGGCTGTTTATCTGCCATTCAGCTATCAGATCGGTGGTTTCACTGTCATTATGCGGCGTACCTCTGTAGTACCGTTGGATATGTCTGTGGAGGATGCTCTGCGCTTTGTGACAACAGCCGGAGTCGTCGGTCATACAAAGTAAGAAGATAAAATCATGATAGTGTCGCTATTTTCAGGGGCATCTCAGCCCCATAAAATGGTTTGCGATTGTACGCGGGCTAAAATCCCCTTCATTATTCATTTCTTGTTATTCCCCACCGCTGCTTTGGGCATGAACAAGCGGATGAAAAACTTTTCGATTTCAACCAGTATGAATACACTTGAAGCGACGGCGACTATCATTCGCCAAGTATGCGCGTTTAAATCAACCGTACCAAATAATACTTGCATGGGCTGCCAATAGGTAAAAGCCATTTGGAATACTATTAGCAGCAGGATCGCCAGCCACACCAGCCGGTTGCCGAACAGTCCATGCAGATTGAGCACGGAATGGTACAAATAACGGCTATTGAAGACATAAAACATTTCAAACACCACCAGCGTATTCACGGTCACCGTCCGTGCTTCTTCAATCGGGGTTCCCAATGATCGCTCCCAGAGAAACAGGCCGAAGGATCCGGTTACCATAATGAGCGACACAAACAGAATGCGCCAAATCATAAACGCCGACAGTAACGGCTCATCAGGCTTCCGGGGCTTCCGGCTCATAATGTTGCGCTCCGGCGACTCAAAGGCCAGTGTGAGTGATAAAGTAACCGCCGTAATCATGTTCACCCATAAAATTTGTACCGGGGTAATCGGCAAGGTTTCACCCATGACGATGGCCGCGATAATGATGAAGGCTTCACCGCCATTGGTCGGCAGGATATAAATAATCGACTTAAGCAGATTGTCGTAAATGCCACGGCCTTCTTCAACGGCATGGGCTATGGAAGCAAAATTGTCATCCGCCAACACCATTTCGCTGGTTTCCTTGGCGACTTCGGTGCCCTTTTTACCCATCGCCACACCGACATCGGCACGTTTCAATGCCGGTGCATCATTAACGCCGTCACCGGTCATGGCCACCACCTGCCCGTCTGCTTGTAGTGCAGTCACCAGGCGCAGCTTGTTTTCCGGGTTGGTACGGGCAAAAACATCGACGTTACGGATAGCAGCTTTAAGTTCACTATCGGTCATTTGATCAAGGTCTGCTCCGCTCAGTACCGAGCCGTCACCAATATTGATCTGTGCGGCGATGGCTACCGCCGTTACGGCATGATCACCGGTAATCATTTTGACGCGGATGCCGGCGTTTTGACACTTGAGTACAGCTTTAACGGCTTCAGGACGCGGCGGGTCAATCATGCCGACCATGCCAAGCAACGTCAGTCCGGTTTCAACATCAGCAAAGCTAATTTGTTTCTGCGTGGCAGGTACCGTCTTGAAGGCAATCGCAAGCAGGCGCTGACCACGGCCTGCGATTTGATCCATCATTTGCTGCCAATGGGCAACATGAAGGGGCACGTCTTCGCCATCCATGCGTTGCAGACTGCACATGCCAAGCACCCGTTCGGGAGCGCCTTTGATAAACACAAAGGCATGGCCACTATGGTCGTGATGCAGTGTTGCCATATAGCGATGTTCCGATTCGAACGGGATACTATCGGTACGCGGCATGTCCTGATTGAGACGATCAGCATCCATTCCGGCTTTGTGCGCCAGCGTGATCAAGGCGCCCTCGGTAGGATCACCGTGTACAATCCAATTGCCTGCTGTTTGCTCCAATCTCGCGTTATTGCACAGCGCGGCGGCACGAAGCAACTCATGCAACTGCGCATGATCTTCTACAGTCGTTGTTTCACCTGCCAGTTTAAAATTGCCTTGGGGCTTATAACCCACACCGTCCACAAGAAATAATTGGTTATTAACGAAGACCGATTTAGCGGTCATTTCGTTGCAGGTCAGGGTGCCGGTTTTATCAGAACAGATGACGGTCACCGAGCCTAACGTTTCGACGGCCGGTAAACGCCGGATAATGGCATTGCGTTTGGCCATGCGCTGCACGCCGATAGCCAGTGTGATGGTCATAATAGCCGGCAAGCCTTCGGGAATGGCGGCCACGGCAAGCCCCACCGCCGACATAAACAGATCGGTCAAAGAAGAGTGCTGAATGATCCAGCCATAGGCGAACGTAGCCGAGGCCAGCGTTAAAATAGCAAAGGTCAACCATTTACTGAAGCCTGCAATCTGCTTTAGCAGCGGCGTGGTCAATTGCGGCACGGTGCGCAGCATGGAACTGATACGGCCGATTTCGGTAAGGTCACCAGTAGCGACTACTATACCAAGTGCAGTGCCATAGGTAATTAAAGTGCCTGAATAAGCCAGACAGAATCGATCCCCTAATGCGGCATTGATACCGACAGCTGCGGTATTTTTTTCGACGGGTAACGATTCTCCAGTGAGCATGGATTCATCGGCACGCAAATTTTTGACCTGTAACAGACGCAAGTCAGCCGGCACCTTGTCACCGCTTTCCAGGGTGACAATATCACCCGGAACCAGTTGCTCGGCGGGCATCAGAAAATGCTTGCCGTCACGCTGCACCATGGCCTGGAGCGTGAGCATATTGCGTATCGCATCCAGGGCCTTTTCTGCCTTGCCCTCCTGAATAAAACCGATCAGCGCATTGATCACCACCACACCGACGATAACGCCGCTGTCAACCCAGTGCTCAATGGCCGCCGTGACCCCCGCTGCAATCAGCAATACATAAATGAGCACATTATGAAATTGGCTGAAAAAGCGTTTGAGAGGGCCGCGACTGGCTGCGGGTGTCAGTTTATTGAAGCCGACTTTTGTCAGTCGCTGCTGGGCTTCCTGCTGGCTTAAGCCCTGCTCAGTGCTGTCAAAAGCATTACAAATGGCATCAAGGGAAAGCGCATGCCATGGACGACTGTCTGATGGGGTCTTTTTTTTCATCATTAATGGTCTCATTGTGATTATTATTCATTGTACATGGAAATTTGGAACTCAAGCCCGGTAGGGTACGCTGTGCGTATCTTATCGATTACAGGATATTCTTCATCAAACGCAGCAAAAACATCTGCCACACAAGAATCATTATGAATAATGGCCTCAATGTGACCAACAAACTCCGTGCCATCCTCAAGCATCGCTATCTCATCGCCATCGGCACCTTCAATATCGAAATCCTGAATAGCAACCTGAATGGGTGCCGAGGAATTCGAATAAATCGCTTGAACAATGCCTCCTTCAACGTGAATGACAAGACGGATTTGATTTGTATTTGTAGTCATGGTGTTTTTCCAAAAAATATAAAAAGGGAAAACACCGGCCCGTCGAGGAAAGTTGTTTTCCCTGAAGGGTTAAGTCAATCTAAGTGAGTTATTCGCTCAATTAAGTATTGTGGTTGCTTTCATAACACTGAGCGCAATAGGCATCGCCAAATCATCTTGCTGTTTGTCGACCATGTGAATTTCTTCGTCAAATGTAGCAAAAACTTCCGCCACATAATTAGAATCATCCATGGAAGTAACATCATCGAGAGCGACAAACTGATCACCATTGGTGAGTGTTACAAGTTCGCTATCATCGGCGCCATCTGCCATATCGTAATCCGCAATAATAAACCTTATAGGTACTAATGAGTCCGAATAAACGTCTTTCACAAGTCCTTCTTCGACGCGGATAACGATACGGATTTCATTTGCATTTGTAGTCATGGTGTTCCTCCAAAAAATAAAAAAAAGGGGAAACACTATGCCCATCAGGGAAGTGTTTCCCCTGCTGGGTTAAGTCAATCCTGATGAGTTATAGCTTATGAGCGTGACGTTTATAATTTAAGATGGTTTGTCCGGGCTTTGGGCCATAGGTGTAACACCATCTTTCTCGTACCACCGACTGTTGCGGTAGTCCTCATCACCGATTTCGTCAACCAAAAAGCAGTCAATGTCATCAGCAAATTTCTGGTCAGCTCCTTTGTTAAACAAAGCATGCAGATCAACCAACACCTCGGCCTTTTGAATCGCATCAGCATGGCTTTCAGCTTCAATATCGCATACCTTGACACGCACAATGGCGTAGATATGGACGTTGTGTTTTTTGACACCATTGCTGGAAGATGGGACGGTATACAGCAACCGATTTTCAATCAGCATTTCCTCAGTAATGTCGACCAACCGGTCAACACCAAAGAATTCGAGAATCGACTCTTTAACGCTGACATAGTGCGGCCCAACATGATCAGTCAACCCGTAAACGAGTTCATCGCTTGGGTAGTCGTCATCTTCCAACTGATGAATCACTTCAGCAGACAGGGCAAGAACGCGATCGGTAACATCAAGATCACATGCGCCATCAATATCCATCGCGGTGTCGTGAACCCAAGCCTGCGGCTGGAAATGAGCAATGACGCGCCGATCATCAATGACTTGAACGCCTACAGGAAAAACTTGATACCTGTTGTTATCGGCTAATTCGGCTTGGCTTAGTAAAACACTTACACCAAGCGGAAAATTAACCGAATAACAGTGCTCTTGTCCGAACAATACATGACAAATAACCCCATCTGCGTTAGGCCCGGTAAAAACATCCTGTCCAGAGTCAGTGTCCGAAGTTTCGCCTTGAATGGAGATAAGTCGAGTTCCAACAGGAAGATGGATCAATTTAGTATCGTCACCAATGCTCTCATAACACTGAGCGCAATAAGCTTCATCAAACAAGGTAGTAACTTTTGCGCTGCACTGGTCACAAGTCCAATAAGGCTTATCGAACGTAAAATCCTGACATTCCCAGTTGTGCCGGGTAGCAAGATTTTTTGCCAGAGTGCGAAGATCCTCAAGCTTAGACATACCAGCATCAGCGATACAATAAGCCTCATTATTGAGATCTCTTGTATAAGCTGAGAAAAATTGAGGATTATCGTCATCAACTTCACAAATGGTTTCATTCGCTTCGAGATCGAATTCGCCCTTTACCCCGTGAATCTCAATGCTCACGTAAAGCTCGGGTTTGGATTCAAGAAGGCTAGTATATTGGTCAAAATATTCATCATCAAACATAAGGTTCTCCAAAAAATAAAAGTGGGAAACCCAACGCAACCCAATTGGGAAACGATTAGAGTTCCCCTGGTGGGTAAAATTAATAATTAAACAGACTTTTCCATGTAAAACATTTCAAAGACGTCATCAAATTCTTCAAACATCGAGTAAAAATTCTTCGGAGTATAAAGATCCTTGAATTCTTTCAACGCTGCTGTAGTGGACTTTCTTTTACGACTCAACCAAACTTTTTTAATACCGGGTTGCTCGCAAAATGCCGTTATTGCCTTTCTGATTTCCAATTGCTTGGTAAAGCCAGAGCCATTGTTATTCCAATAGATGGCAGCATCTTTCGGAATCGTTTTCAGGTTGTGGACAATTACTTTTTTCATCTTCGTAGTCTCTCTAGAAAAACGGGAAACCACATAAGCCCGATAGGGAATGTGATTCCCGGTTGGGTAAAGAATTGAAAAAATGGCGAATCAAAAACCTGATTCGCCGGTTAAAGATTAAATGGACGTTAAATTTTGGAGCTTAGCGTTTTACGAAACATACCCGCAGCATCAGTATCAAGATGGTCGGCAAAAATATCATCGCCATCCACCAAAACATGAGTGCCATCGTCATTGTTTGTGTAAGTAAAGCCCGCGTTGTATTCATCGCACAAATCGGCCAGTTTCTTCAAAAACTCGGATTGCTTTTCAGTCAGCATAAATTATCCTAAGAGATTGGGTTAAAAACCGGCTAATCGAAAGTGATTAGCCAGAAGGTAAGGATCAAGCTGCCAACAAATCGCGGCTGATTCTGAATAGCTCAGAACGCAACTCGGACACGTTGTTTATACAGATTGATTGATCAAATAAATGACTTGTGTCGAAACAGATCCCCACGCCTACAAGCCCAATCCCGGACGATTCGCAGCGCTTGATAACGGCTTTTGCGGCACATTCATCGTCAGGCTGTCCATCGGTCAACACCATAATTACTTTCCGTTCTTCACGAGTAGCAATCAAGGATGATGCGGCATACCACAAAGCGGCATGAAGCGGTGTACATCCATCGGTAACAGCCGAGAATGCAGAAGCATTAGGGCGGACCTTTTGTCCATGTTTCAACAGCGGAACAACATCATCAGAATCACCAAACGGGAATCGCGTCACGGCAGGATTAACGCCTGAAATACCTTCAAGTGCCAATGCCAATGCCATAGCGGATTCGATGGCTAATTGAATCAGCCTACGATTTGAGTCCGTACTGTAAATTCCATTCATTGAGCCTGAACAATCAACCAGTAAATGAATAGCGGTATTTGGCGCCTGCTTATGACTCCTGCGTTCGAAAACACGAGCATCACCTTGAATCAAGCGCGACAGTTTCCGGCCATCAATACGATTACCCGAGCGTTTATTCACGGAACGATCACAACGACTGGATTGAACCAGACCTTGAAGCGAAGCGCGAATTTTGCCGGAGTCACTTAAAACCTTATTCATTAAGTCGTTACCAACAGAAGAATTCCGGTTAGGATCCATAGCGACGGGCATGTAAATATCAGCATCGTAACTATTGCGAGATTGACTGCCTAAAAGCTCTTGAACAGCTTCAAATAAATCTTGAGGCACATCATCTTCACTGGCTGATAAAACAGAAGCCAGGGCTTGCAGCGTGTGCTCGCTATCCTGACCTTGTGAATCATCGGCACCACTCCCAGTAGAATCAACATGACTCTGTCCAGATTGAGAATCTTGATCTTGATGATCGGTGTCAGCGTCGTTCTGAGAACCTGCGCCTTGACTTTGATCTTGATCGTCCTGTCCAGATGCATCCTGATCTTGAGCGGATTGACTGTCATCAGTATCTTGATCGGGTTGAGAATCATCACCTTGCGACTGATTATCCTGTGAGGAATTGCCGGAGCTTGGATTGGTTAAGTCATCATCCTGATCATTATTGCTTTGTCCAGATTGAGATTGTGACGACGAATCATCACTTTCTTGTTGCTGAGACTGGTTAGACTGCTGCTGTTGACGCGCTTTTTCCTGCTCAATTTCCTGCTCTTCTTCAATCATGCGCAAGATGCGGTCGGCAAGCCGAACACAGTCACGCGTTACTTGAAACTCAGGGACTTCAGATAAAAGAGCCACAAGTCTTGTAACCGCACCCACTGGAAAAGTATCTTCCAGTAATGATTCTGCGGTGTCTGCATACGACGCTAGAGCGGTTTGGCCCAAGACATCGTTACGAAGACGAAACAACAAAAACTGCGACAAAATGTCAGCTGGATGAATCTGTTCATTTTGACCGATTATTTGAAATCCACCGGTTTGAACAAGATACTCAACCACCTTCTCAGTAGTCCGTTTAGTGCCTGGATAAGTATTCTGCATTAATTTCTCAATACGGATATCTTCCAGGATGTTGACGATACTTCTCCGAATAGGACTGGTAGCTGCTTTACGAAAATCAGCAAATTCGGTAAACCGAACATGAGCTGCTTCATGTGCCAAATAGCCCCATGCCACATCCTTGTAAGACGGATCTTCAAGGTTGTAAGCTGGCAAGTTAATCGTATTTCCATCTGTATACGCATCAGAACCGCCAACTTTAACTTTGACGCCAAATTTGTTACCCAGTGCAGCGGCAACGATAGGGAATGCGTTATTCAAACTTTGATTTTTCATGGTGTATTCCTAAAAATAAAAAAATAGGCAAACCATGACCCAAAGGGGCTATGTTTGCCCCTAATGGGTTAAAAACTAAAAATATCTATCAAGGGAAATAATAATCCCCAATAGTTGATTCAGTGTTTTTCAAATCATCAAAAAATTTTTTAAGTTTTTTAGACGGCTCAAACAATCCGGGATCAGGATGCCATTGCGAATCTTCAATAGCCGCTGGTAAAATGGAGGCAGGACAACAACACAACCCATACAGATTGAATTGCAACCCGCCGGGTGAAAATAAATATAATCAGAACCAGAAGTCCGTAGATGCGGTTTCTTCTGATTCGACTAGATCGTCGTCATCAATATCTTCCCGATCGCCTTCAGATGAAGATTCAACCGGCGTAACATCAGCGACTTGAGTAACCGCTTTAGCAGTAACCTGAACATCACCTACAAGTGATCCAAGAACGTTTTCTACCAAAACAAGTAATGCATCGGATGGAACGAAAGGTTCTGTGGCTTCTAAAGGTTCCTGAGTAACAGTGTCTTCTTTCGAAGAGTCGTATTTAGCCAGGAAGGCATCAAAACCAGGAAGATCGTCAACATCACTCTCAATTTGAACTTCAGGTTGTTCACCTAAGTCGTTATCTTCAGTATCCGTTGTAATCTCCAGCACAGGCTGTTGAACGATATCTTCATCGACAAGCGTTGAATCAGCATCTGGAATGAGTTGATCATCCAAATCCTCTTCAAGCACAATATCAGAATCGATAACAGTATCTGGCTGCAATAAACCACTGCCATGACGTTTAATCTTGTCCGGATCGGACAACAGTAAACCAAGACGGAACAGACTATGAAAGACTACGCCGTTATAAGGACCACTTTTTGGAAGCAAATCCAAAACACTATCGATTTCATCAACAACCGGCATACACCGATGATCGAGAAAACCAAGACTGTCGAGCTTGTCACGTATTCTTCGAAAACCATTCAATGCCCGAACGGTCACTGAATCTTTACCAACAAATGACCTATCGATAATCTGATTGGCATCTTGAGAAATTTCCCTGAAAAGTTGTTCACTCATAGTGAGTGCGCGACGTTCGAGAGATTCTTCTTGCTCAGGTTTAGTTACACGAAAAACCACATAATCAAAACGCAGCTTGGCAGCTACAGTTCCAACCGGTTCAATGGCTCTACGAATAGCATCGCCAAATTCAGCATGACAACGAATCCATTCTTCAGTATCGGCGGTGTAGCTTGCCAAAAACAGATCTCTTTCCTGATAAAACTTCTTGGAAAGCGCATCAAGCTCTTGAGTAATCCTTGTGATCTCAGTCCTTGGATTAGCAAAACCACCAATAAAACGGGTGCCGGATTCAAGACAAATCCTTTCCGCTTCTTTCTTAATACGATTGAATTCCTTCAGCTTGTCAGGATGAATGGTCTTCTTAGTGCCAAGGGACGCTAGGTCTTCCGGTGGAAGTCTGGAACCATCGGCAAGCATAAGGTCTTCAGCTCGAAGTTTTTTCGAACTTGTCCAAATACTGATGTCGAGTTTAACGACGTCAACCTGGTCAAGTATCATGTCTGCGTTTGTCATATCTGCTTCTCCAAAAAAAGTAAAAGTGAAGAGACAGATTGCGTCCCATCAGGGCGAAAAATGCCCCTTCTGGGTAAGTAAAAAATTAAAAGTTCAGAAGTAAAAGTCTTCCTGTTCAGATGCGATCATGGATAGATCAATCCTTTTCACAAGCAAACCTATTTCTTCTGCGATAAGACGTACGGATTCCAGATCGGTGTCAAAAAATGACAACGCTTCGGTTTCCAGTTTGAGCTGGTCACTGATTTCAACACCGTCTTCATGGGACAAGGAAACAGTGATACCTTCGGGTGCGTTTTTCTTCAGTACCATAAGCAGCAACAAAGAAGCAACACCATCCTCTTTCGACAAACACCCCGCATCTGGTTTAACAAAATCACCATGACCATGAATGATCATTTCTGCCCATAAACAATCCGGATATGTACGCAGAATCGCGTTGGCATAACCGGCAGCCAGGCCTCTTGAAAAATGATGTGCGGGACTATCCACCATAGGAGGAGGTATCTTAATAATTCGCCAATAAATATGCGGATCATTCTCTGTAGGCTGATGGTCTACACCAACGGGCTTTGAAGATGTGGGAGGAACGTTGCTAATTTTTCCGTCATCACCAATCCAGGCTTGTCCGGAATGTTCATAGCCTTTTCGCTGTTTCGAACGTATCAGTTTATGCATATCGTCGGGATGAACAATACCTTTGGTGTTGGACGACATCTTTGCACCCGATTTCCCCCAGAATGTTGTGAATGTGCCATCGTGATTATAACGAAGAGCCCACAACTTTGACGAACCGTCTGGATTGTCAAACCGATAAAAATCAAATGGGTTAAGGTTCATTGCTATTCTCCCCAAGCATCACCGAAAACGTCTTTGGCAATACGATGGATAGCTTCACGTTGAGTCGGCTCTGCACGTAATGTGAGGGCACGATCTAACGAATACGCCAGCGCATTAGGAGCGCGTTTGTAAGCAATCATCAAGTTCGTCCAGCGCACCAGAGTCCGTGTGGACATCGTAACGCTTAATTCACCTGAGCTGTCAGAACCACCGACAAAAAGCCGACGGATTTCATTAGCGACCTCAATCATTTTCTCTGTCAAATTTTCCATAACCGCATCAACAGAAATACCCATGCTAACAAGCGCCGCTTGCAGGATGGACTTCTCAATAGAAGCTTCAGGATAACCGACTTCCATTAATCTGAACCGATCTAGAAACGCAAGGTTTTGCTGCATGATGCCTTGATAAAGACCGCTTTGATCACCTTGACCAGCGGAGTTGCCGGTAGCTATCAGACGGAACTTAGGATGAGGTTTAATCACTTCACCGCCGTTTTGAGGAATGACCAAAGGTTGCCCTTCGATAATATCGTTCAAACCAGCGAGTTCAGAGGGATCCATCAAGTCGATTTCATTCAAAATCAACAGATGACCATCGCGAACAGCTTGAGCAAGCGGACCCTGCATAAAAGACATGGAACCATTGACAAGCATAAATTGACCAATAAGATCGTTCAGCTCAAGACGACCATGACAGGTGACTTGATTAACGGGCCAATTCAAGCGAGAAGCAACCTGGCAGATCAGCGAGGTTTTACCTGAACCGGTAGGGCCAGTCAAATACAGCGCATCGCCGAGAGGATTGGTAATAAATGCCAAGATATCGCGTAGATGTTCATTTCTGAATACATACTCTTTATTGGCTGGAATTAAAGGATGCAGAGCATCTTCAAAGCCATCAACAGTCATTGCGGCAGGAGCAACAATGCCAAAAGTTGAACCAATCGCGAATTTTTTAGTTTGAGCAGTCATAGTGTTTTCTCAGATTAAACCAGAGAAAACACACAGTTCCCAGCCGGGAAAAATGAATTTTCCCCAGTGGGTTAAAAAATAAATCAAATAAAATCACGGCTAAGCCGTTTCATAAGTATCACGCCGGAGCGCTTCATTGATTCCTTATTTAAAGTGCTGAACTGGCACTACTTTTGAGTCCTCTTAGAGAACTACAAAAAATCGTCTTTCCACAATACTCGCTCAAAGCACTCTGGAGAGACGGTAAAGTCATTATGCTATTTACCGTCAAAATAGTAAGATCAAAAGACGCTCAAATTACGCGTCTTTTGAGGGGGATAAAATGAACTCAGTTCGCAAGCAAGAAATTCTATTTAAAAAGAAATTAGTATTCCGAAGGCAGCAACAGAACGTCGTCGAACAAATAAAAGCTCCAGGTTCCCTCAACCAAAGTTGTGAATGGCACATGCTTTGATTTTAGTTCTTTACTATCGCCATCTTTGACAACGATTGTGCAAGATCCATTTTGAGACTCCACCGTAATAAATAAAACGGCTGGTCTTTTAGCATTGGGAAGTACTCGGTCGCAATAACACCCAACAGCCAATAGCTTTCGGTTTGCTCCGCAAAATACTTAACGCCATCGGTATATGTCATCGTAGGCATCAACGGGTGTTTATGCCAGTGTTCCGTGCCAATAAACTGCATTAGCTCAGATTCCAATGCTTCTTTTCGTAGTGTTTCCATGTGAATCTCCAGGTAAAAGTAAAAGACCGCAAGAAACGCAGCATCCGCAAAGGATGAGTGTCTTTGCAGAAGGTGAAATAAAGAATGATCAGGCCAGTCATCGCAACCCTATGTACTTGTTGAGTGTTGAGAGCCGTCAGTGATGTAACAGTTCAGCATTCCTGGGTAATACGGGCCTGTTTAGCAGATACCTAATGCCTGGTTCGCAAAATCACGAGCAGAGTCAATTTCACCTGCAAGCAAGGCTTGGCACGCATAAAACGCAAATTCCTTTCGCTTTATAGCTTTAACGGAGGCATCGGGTTCTGGGAACGCCGAGACTTCTTCAGCACTAAAACGCAAGGTTTCGCCGTTCACTTCTTCGAAATCATCGAATAGCAAAGGCATATTTTGAGTGTTATCCCAAATAGTGCTTTCATCAAATGCAGTCTGGGCCAATTGCTTGGCGGATTCAGCATCAGTCGCGGTTACACCCACAACAACGCGGTGGGTGTAGTCAATTTCGTATGTGACAGCGAATTTTGTAGTCATGGTTATGTCCTCTAAAGGTTTAAAAAAGAGGCAACTATTTCCAATGAGGATGTTGCCCCTCATGGGTTTAGTGAGATTTTCTATTTGGGATGGATTCGAATTTGCCTAAAACAGCATCACGAATGTCATTAGGATCCAATCCAGATACCTTGCAGCAGTTGATGAAACTGAAGGGATTTAGATCGCCGATGTTCGTCAGCCAGTTGTATATTTCAACAACCGTTTTCATTGAACATCTACCGTCAAACAGATTGTGTAACGAGTCTTCCAGAAGACAATCGCAGATATGCGCAATTTCTGTATCAGTCCAGGGCGGTACTTCTTCAGGCAAGGTCTCTGTGCTTTGTAGCCACAGCCATTGATCATCGAACAAATCGAGATTTAGGCTACGATCAAAACCTCGTCGCATGGTGCCTCCAAAAATTCGGGAAACACATGCGCCCAGTCGGGGGGGGCAGTGTTCCCCGATGGGTTAAGGTTAATGATGAGTTAAGGTTTTAAATCAAAACCAAAAATCACCGTCTGTAGAAGACATAATTTCGTCCATTGAGAACGGAACTTGTGCCTTTTCTTCGCCTTTAAGCGTAAAACGTGTTCGCTCAGTCGATTTCTTGCGGAAGGTTTCCAAAAAAGCGGGATCAACATCGGGATGCAGGGCCATTAATGCAGCCTTGTAGTCGACATTACCTTGCGTAAGATAGCGATTGATTCTAAGCCCACTGCTTTCGGCTTGAGCATAATCACCCATTAATTTAAGGAGATTTTTCGCGATATCAGCCTGCTGTTTTTCATAAGGTTTAATCTTGGATGCGAAGTCTTTAATTATTTCTTCAGCACTGTGATAATTTGCTGCCAGTACGTTCCATTGATCAATTTCCAGTCCAGACGGAATGAAGATGTCACGATCAATATCAGTCGCTGGCGGCTGATTTTTTAACAAATGATCAGCAAACTTTTGGCCCTCGATAATCAAACTATCAATAACCAAATCATTCTTTTTAATCAAAAAGTCTAAAGGCGGCTCCTTATCGTTCAAATAAAACGACAAATAACCTTCATTAGTTCCAGCGACTACAATCTGCTGCTGAACTTGATAGTAATAACGCCTATAAACTTTTGATTTAGTGCCATTTTGCTGCGCATCTCGAAAATTAACTTCCATTGGAACTTTAAGTTCTACAGGAATTCCATCATCGTTCAACCCATCAAAAGAAGCCCTTAGAAAAGGATGATCTTCTGATTCTGCGCATAACGGTAAAACTATCGTGTTATGACGATCTTCAAAAGACCTTCGAGCTGTTGCCTCAAGTCTAATTCCTCTTTGGACAAAGGGATTACTGTCCAGATTATCTGGAAGAGTAATTCCCTTCTTCTCGTTGTATAATCGGGTAAGGAAAAGACATTGCTGACTTTCCCTCCCCTAAGAACCGTGCGTGAAAGTTTCCCTTCACACGGCTCAAGCCTTTCAAAGATCGGTTTCCCGATCCGGCTTACTAACTTTCAAATTTCGGCTATGAACTTTCCTGTGACAGTTGGGATGGAGTATTACCAAATTGGAATTTATATCCTTTCCGCCTTTCGCTTTCTCTAAGATGTGGTGAATGTTTATATTCTCCACATCGTCGATTCGCACTTTGCAGACTGGACATATACCTTTCTGTTGTACCCATAACCTAGCAAGTTTCGTCTTTCCGATCTGACCCTTTGTCATTTTAACGTGGAGTCTCTTTTCAAAATATTGTTCGTATTTTGGATCGTAAGGATTACTGTCCGCTTGAATCTTGATGTGTCGTTCGATAGGAACCGCTGCCATTGATGCCAGTTTTATCGATTGTTCACCTTGATTTTCCCCAGAGAAGACCCAGTTTTGGTTTCCTACAGATTTGAAGTATTTCTCTTTAATCCATATTTTTCCTTTATTGGGGTGTCTTCTTACTGCCCATTGCCACGTTTTAATCCAAATTTGGTGGTCTACATAGCTAAAGGTTTCCTTTGCCACCGTGCCTTTATGGTAATTCGCCCAGCCTGTAATTACAGGGTTTAATAGGTTAATCACATTTTCGGTTTTGGCATTTTTGTTACTATTCAAAATTCCTTTCACCTTTCCTAGAACATTTTTAATACTGTTTTTGGAGGGTTTAATGAGTAACTTTGAGTCGTATTTTCTGAAATTCCAACCCAAGAAATTAAAACCCTCGTCAATATGAGTGACTTTAGTTTTCTCAGGTGATAATTCCAGACCTCGTTCCTTGAGGAAACTTTCAACTAGCGGTTTAACCTCGTTTTCCAGTAGTTCTTTCGAGTTTCCTGTAATAATGAAGTCGTCCGCATATCTGATGAAATTCACCCTTGGATTTTTAGATTTCCGTTTTCCATCAGCCCAATAACGCTGGCGTTTGAAGTTTTGATTGATGACTTTTTCAAGTCCATCTAAAGCCAGATTTGCCAGTGTGGGTGAAATAATCCCCCCTTGAGGCGTACCTGTTTCCGTTTGAGTAAATTCACCATTGTAAATAACCCCCGCTTTTAGCCATTCCCCTAGCACCTTGCGGTCTAGTGGGATGTTTTCTAATAGCCATTCGTGAGAGATGTTGTCAAAACACCCTTTTATATCGGCTTCTAGTATCCATTGCGGTCTATCTTCTTTTGCTAAAGTAAGGAAACCTTGGTCTCTAGCGTCCGCAGTGGCTCTTTCTGGTCGAAAACCATAAGAGTTAAGGTCGCCTGTTGTTTCTGCCACGGGTTCGAGAGCTAACAAGTATAGTGCTTGCATCGCTCTGTCTTTCATGGTCGGAATTCCTAGTTTCCTTTTCTTACCGTCTTTTTTAGGTATTTCAACTCGTCTCAGCGGGGAAGATTTGTATCCTCTCCTTTTCAGACTATCTATAGCTTTGGCTTTGGATTCTGGCGTATTCCAAGTTTCCCCGTCTACACCAGCCGTTTTTTTACCTCTATTTTCAGTTACTCGTTTTACTGCGATTGCTTTTGCAGAAAATGAGTGCGTTAGTATCCGTTGGAGATTTTTAACTTTCCCCCAACGACCTTCCGCAGTAGCCTTCACAATACGCGCTTGCAGCCTCTTAACATTTTTGTGACATTTGACCCATTCAATATCGTGCCAGTGTTCCAAATTGTCAGAGGATGCTCCCACTTCATCAATTTTCATTGTTGTAGCTGTCATCAGCTTTTCCCCTTTAAAGAGTAATTTCAAACTTTCTTATGAAGAAAGACCATACGAGAAGTCTGCCCAGTTTCCTGTGGAATGATGTTGCATTGCTGCTCAATTCCTATGTCCCTGCCATTACAGCTTGACCATTCGCTTTCTCTCGCGTTCTTATACCCCCTAAGTCAACAGATTACCTTGCGGTTCTCCTGCCATTACTGGCAACTCGTGGGGCTTACCTTGTTCCGATTAAATAATAATGCGGGTGTTTTAGGCTCTATCTTTTTCCCGATGGACTTATTGTTCCTGTGATTGACATCGCTATTCAATCATCCTATCCATGTACCTTTTGGTTCAGGCTTATCAGCATCTTTAGCCTGTTACAATTGACGAGATTTAAACGATAGTTCACTTATGTTAGCCATAACATCCTTAGCCTAGAACTCATACCCCCTTGATGCTGGGAGAGTTTGGTTATCCTCACGGAATCACCTAGACCTTGCGGTCGAGTTTCATTGTTTTGGTAGCTTCACACCATTCCGTTACCAGAATCGCATGTACCAATAGGCTCGGAGTAAGGAAATACTCGGTTTCTTTTAGGAGTATCCTAATTGAAACAATTACTTAAACGACTTCAAGTCACACAGCGATAAATTGTCTTTAAAGGACATTGTCCAAGAACAATAATTGCTTCTGATGCAGAAACACCCAAATTGCGCCATTGGTGCCATTCGGGCGTGCGCTGTTGAAGATTAACGACTTTCATAAAAGACTCCCAGTAATTAATGGGCGTCATGAAAAAACCCAAGTGGGCTTTCAGTGACGCCCAACGGGTGAAAGTAATTAGTTAACCAAGAACGGCTCTAACAATATCAATTACATTTCCTTCTGGAAACGCAGCTCTTCCTAATAATGAAACCAGAAAAACTGATGAAAATAAAAAAGCTGAAATTAGGCCAAAAATTAATTTAAGAATACTCATGACGATCCTTTAAATAATGAAGGGCATCATGAAGTCCCGAGGGGCATACATGATGCCCTGTAGGGTTAAAAGTAGATTAAGCCAAATTAGCTTTTGCTTCAGCTAAAGGTGACTTCTTATTGTTGACGATACTACTAGCTTGCTCTGGAGCTTTACCTTCAGAAGAATTCTCTTTAGGATTTGGCACAGAAGCAGCTTGCGTATTAACAGGATCTTTCTTTTGCGGAAGATTAATCAAATTGGCTTCATAAAGTGATTTAGCCTTATTAATTTCTTCATTCACAAAAAGCAAGTTGAATCCTGAGAAGTTTTCGCCGGCATAATCAAGTGCTGCTTGAAATGCACCACCGGCTTTCTGAGCCCGATCAATAAGTCTTGGTGCCATCTTCGTAGCTTCAACACTGGGTGCCTGATCGGTCGAACCTGACATATCAATGACAGTAGACTGACCTTCGATAATGCGTTCAGCTTCGTCCTGGTCATAAATACCGACAAAACCAAATGCAATACGTGAACACTGGATCATGGCTTTATGACGTAACAACCTTTTGGTATGAGTCTGCCAAGGGCCATTGATAATGTAAGGAGCGCCGCCGTTCTTAGGTGTGCCAGTAAAAGGTGGACGGTAAGTTTCATCAAGAAATTCTTTAATGCGAATAGGATGAGTTCTACCTTTACGGTAAATTACGCATTCAATCCAAGTTGAGCAAAGTTTGCCACCTTCAGGTGTAATGATTTCATCGGCGTAAACAAATTCAAGCCCATCCATATCGGGATGCTGATTAATGATACGAGACCATCCGTCAATACCGACAACAGGAACGATACCGTTCTGCTTATCAGGAAAAGCATAAATTTCTTTAATGAACGGATTCAAACCATATTGATCAGCAACGATCAATAAAGCATTCATCTGTTCATCGCTTACAACACCATCTTTAACTTTAAAGGCTGTCGCTTTTAAAGTGTCAATCAATTTTTGTTCGTCCTCAAAATTGAATTTATCGGCGAACTTTTTGAACAGTGAATCTTTTTTACTAGTGCTACTCATGGTGTACTCCAAAAAATGACACAGAAGGGACACCAAGAGTCCCAAAGGACAAATGGCGTCCCAAGGGAAAGTAAAAATTAGCGAAGTTTAATAAAACGAAACGGCGCTAAACTTTAAAAAAGCTAATAAATTAAATAACTTGACTCCTAAAACGGTATGTCGTCGTCAAAATCATCATAAGCAGGTCCATCATAAGCAGGAGGTGCGGAATGAGAATTAGATTGTGACGAAGTAGAAGAAGCATTGGCCGAATAAGAAGGCGAAGGTGAAGATCCGGTTGAAGATGATCCAGAAGAATCGTTCGGTTTTCCGCCTAACATTTTCATTTCGGTAGCATGGATTTCAGTCGAGTAACGATCCTGGCCGGATTGATCCTGCCATTTGCGTGTACGGATAGGACCTTCAAACAGAGTTAAAGAGCCTTTTTTAAGATAGTCCCGCGCAATTTCAGCAAGCTTTCCAAAAAGAATGACACGATGCCATTCGGTTTTTTCTTTACGTTCACCTGAAACTTTATCTTTCCAGGATTCTGTAGTTGCAAGACTGATAGTGGCTACAGCTTTACCTTCTTGAGTAAAACGGATTTCTGGGTCTGAGCCTAAACGGCCGATAACTTGAGCTTTGTTGTACATGGTAAATCTCCTTAATAGACAAAAAGAAAAAAGGAGACCATTGCCCTGGGGGACATGATCTCCCAGAGGGTTAATTCGACGTCAGCGCTTCGATTTGGGCGTGACGATTGTTGATTAAAGCAGTGTATGTATCCAAATATTGCTTGGCAGCAGACAAAGCGGTTTCCATGCTGAACATCAGTACAGCAAAAATCAGTAACTTTTTCATAGTGTATTTCCTCGGGTAAAACCAGGGAAAACACATGAGCCCAGCAGGGAGTGTTTCCCTGGAGGGTAAAAAAATAAATATCACGGCTAAGCCGCTTCATAAGTATCACGCCGAAGCGCTTCATTGATTCCTTATTTAAAGTGCTGAACTGGCACTGCTCTTGAGTCCTCTTAGAGAACTACAAAAATTAAAGATACTTTGTCACAAAAAAAGCAATTAATCAGTTCGAAAGAGCGCGAAAAAACGCGCCTTTCGGTGCAATGCAAAAAAAGATCAAAAGAGGCAGAAAAACCGCGTCTTTCACCCCGATGCAATTGTTTATAAGCGCATACTATTGGAGACCGTTAAACATCTACCCTTAACGGCCATGTCATCAAAAAATACGCAACAAGAAAAAAAGTTCGAGCCACCAACAGTGGAAGCTTTTGATTGTAAACAAATTGACTTGTTTCAATCCTTTCTATGCAATCACGAAGAACAGCGTGGCAAGCTGTCAAATGCCTTTCCGCTATGGGATTGCCTTCCCCGATATTCAATGTCGCGGCGGGCCGCACAGAAAATGCTAAAAGCCGGAACGTTTCCGAAGCTGCTAAATATTGCGTGCCAATATTTAGGCCGAAAGATCAAGATCGAGATTCAGCCAGCCCGGCTTAATGATAATGGCGTGGTCACGGAATACTACCCTGGGATCAGCGAAGAGCTCGTTGAAGATGCCCTTCGAAAAATCGCGACATTGCAGAACCATGGTTACTACGATGAAAGCCGCCCCAGACATGGCGTGTCATTTACGATCTACCAGTTACGTAAAGAATTGAAGAAACAAGGTCACACCCGCTCCTACCAGGAAGTTGTTCTGAGCTTAAGAATCTTGGCACGCAGCTCAATCGAAATCAGCTCCGAGGATAAAAAAAATAAGATTTACGACGTCTGCACCTATTTCAGCCGGCTGTCGACTGTATCAAGGGCTGGCTTGGAAGAAGATCCTGACGCGAAGTGGTACGTTGAATTCCATCCCCTGATTACCAAGGCGATCAGCGCCATTGATTACCGGCAGTTTAACTACGAACTAATGATGAGCCATAAAACGCAACTGGCTCGCTGGCTGCATAAATACCTCGTTGCTAAATTTATCAACGCATCGGTTGGTCAAAAGTTTGAAATGCGGTTTAGCACCATTAAGCGTGATAGTGGATTGCTGGAGGGTTATGGACGAAATCGCGCCGGGATGGAGGCAGTAAGAAATGCGCTTAATGAATTAGCGAATAATGGAATATTGCAACCGATTCTAGAAAAAGAAGGCAAAGACGAAAAAGTTATGCCATTTATGGAAAACAAAATTATCGGATCAAAGAGTGTGGTCGAAGACATCGTTTATACCGTCTTCCCCTCCGCCCAATTTTCAAGCGAGTCGAAAAGAGCAAATGCAAATGTTAATCGCCTGAAAGAAAAATCATCCGCAGACCGGTAGGTACAGGTGGCGGCTCTGCCCGATTTTCGGTAGGTATAGCTGGCGCAGATAGGTAGGAATAGCTGGCGGGGGAGGGAACCGGGATAAAAATGAGCTGTTTAGAGCGTTTTGACCGGTAGGTAGAGGTGGCGGGAGGTCCAATTTTCGGTAGGTATAACTGGCGGGGTATCAATTTTTCGGTAGGTATAGCTGGCGGGGCAAGAAAATGATGGGGTGAAAAAGCGAAATCTGTGGATAACTTTAGGCTGTTCGGTAGGTATAGCTGGCGGGTCAATTTTGTAAGACATTGATTTGTTAAAATTAAATAATGTTTTTTTTGCCCTTATCCTTTTATCCTTATTACTATCCTTTTTTTAACCGTCCGGCATCCGTCTTCGTCACCCAAAAAACACATCGATACAAAATAACTTCATCATCACTAAGAGGACAAAAAAATGAGCGAAACGAAAAATAGAGATTCTTACCAGCCTGATGGCCTAAACCGACTTTTGTGTTGAGCAACTGGCCGCCAGATTGCAGCCATCAATACGGTAGCTTATAAACAATGCAAAAACCGTATTGATGCCGTCAAAAAAGCTTTTGCTGAAAAATGCCGGATTTAGATGATCGGCATAATTAAGAAGACGAAAAAAATGCGAAAAAGGCTATTGCGTTATTTCCGACCTGTTTTAAGGTAGATGAAAAAACAGAAAAAAGGGAAACGAAGATGCAAACCGCAGAAATAGTTAAAAACAATATTAGAAGCCGTCTACAGGAAATGATTGAATCTCGTCGCCAACTTTTAAATCACGCTAATTTTTTATCTTCACTTGGCGTTGAGATAAAAGACAACAGGCTTCATCTGTGTCGATGTTTTGAATCTGTTGCAAAAACCTATATTGATGGTCTGTGTCAGAAATTAACACAGGAGCACGCTAACGGCACGCCAGCTAAAATAATGATTGATCCCGAACTTTACTGCATCATTGGTAGTAGAGCAGCAAGCAGAGCGCTTTCATTACTGTTTAACAATGCGGACGATTACTCTCTTGATGATGAAAAATCGTTGATTGACAAGTATCTGACTGAGATTGATTTTGAATGCATCGCCGACGAAATTAATACACAGGCTGAGCAACTAAAAGATACTGGTATTGGTATTTTTGCCCGCCAAATCATCGACCAAATGAACCTGTGGAACCTGGATGGTTACTATTCTCCCTACCGAAAAAACAGCCGAATAATTTGTAAAACCTGGGCATTCAATTACCTTCATAATCATTCAGAAATCAGCAAACTGGAAACTTTGAAAAATGCCTTCAATGCTATTGAAGAGGATGCCGGGATAACGTTCGGGCCGTCGATTAGGGAATACATTTCTGCCGCCGGAAAACTGCATTGGAAATGCGAAAAAATCCCCTCCCGCACAATCTTTGGCAAAGGTGGTCACCTCGAAATCCATTGCTTCAAAGACAAACACGAATACCGATTTTCAAGCCAGGCCTTTGACGCGCTTATGGCGTTTCTAACGATCAACGGCAAATCTGATGTCGTCGATAATATTATGGAAAAAACCGATTTTATGGAGGCTGTATAATGATCCATAGATATTTACCTATTGAACTCGATAACCTGCAGTCAAGGGGCAGTGTTGCCGCAAAACCCGGATCATTGGCGGCCTTGCACGAAAAAAGAAAAGAAACGCTCTCGCAGTTCTGGACGCCGGATTGGTTGAGCAAATTCATATGGCAAACACTATCACCGGCTTTCCCTGGCGAACAGCGCTACAGTTTGTTTGATAACAGCATCGGCAGTGCCGGCATGTTTCGTTATGCCGATCCCAAGCAGTTTCATTTATTCGGCATTGATGCAGACGGCGATCTGATTGACGAGGTTGTCAGTATTCTCGAAAAGAGCGAGTACGGGTTCGGGTTCGATGTATTGCATGCTCACATGGAAAATGTCGAGCTTGAAAAATTCAGTGCGGCGCTGATTAATCCTCCATTTAGCATCCCGTTATCGAGCCCATTCCTGAAGCCCTATCCAGAGATTACCCATTACGGCAAGCATGGCCCCGATACTTCAGCAGTCTCTCATGAGTATGCGTTAGCGCAGGCATTGAGCCATTGCGACATTATCGCAGCCGTGGTGCCACAAACTACCAAGGACGTTATCTCCCAGAACAGCGAAATGGCTGGCAGACTGCGGGCTGTGTTTGAGCTGCCCAGCGACACATTCAAAGACGAAAACGTCAAAGCGGTAAAAACGGATTTGCTGATATTCGGAAGGAAATTAACCGGCGTCAAAGCCAATGTTCCGGAAGCAATTCGGGTAAAAAGACTCGCGATTGATGAGTTCTCGGTACCGCCTGCTCTTTATCAATTCGAATGCCGGACTATCGGCGATATCGGTCATAGTCGACACCCGATTAAGGTTGTCGGGGTTGAACAAAGTAAACCTGTAATTACCACACCAGTCACAGGCAACAACACAGTGCTTTTAAAAAGAGCCGGACGGTGGATTAAGCTGACCTTTTCAGACGGCGCAACCGAAGCGCGTGTTAAAAACAGCCTGTACCGGCTACGACTTTATTCCGACCATCTGCACAAGTATCCGTCGAAAACGCTGTATGCAGGGCAGTTCAAGCTTAATCTGGATGTTATTGCAATGCAGAACGAACCTTTTGCAGCGCTGGATTCTATTTGCGACGCGATTAGAAGCGCGGGCGGTGATCCGATCGTAACCGATCAGTTAAAAGCTGGCATTAAAGGGATTGTTGCTGAAAACAATAGAATGAGCGTTCCTTACGGGCGCACTGTTTACAGAAAAGGTGTGCCTGAATTTAACGCCACGGCAAAACGCATGGCCTTGATCAATCGCACGCAAAAAGGCGCTGCCATAGCGATGAATGAAGCGGTAACGGCCAAGCGAATTGAATCTGGCTTCTTGGTCACGACTCGACGCGGACAGTTTACCTGCGAACATGACACTTTCTTCTCGCTATTCGAGCCTGAAGAAAAGGCTCTAGGCGAAGGGTATTGGGAAGAAATTTACCCGTCCATCGCCAAAATATTCCCTTCTGAAATCGCCAGGCTGCGGACAAATGCAACGCAGTTAGGTATCGACCAATGGCTTACCTGGGACTTCCAGATGGAGGACTTGTGTGAGCTGGCATTTAAGCCCACAGGCGGTATTTGTGGCTGGCAAATGGCACTGGGCAAATCCAGGCTTGCCATTTCCCTGGCACTGCTTCTCACCGGAAAATCGTTAATCGTCCTTAAGTCCCGGTTGATTCCTGAAATGGTTAATGAGCTAAAGGAATTGGGGATCTCGGATTGCCGGGTAATTAAAACCAAAAGCGACGCTGAATGCTTATGCAAAATTAATATCATCAGTTACGAACGCCTGAAGCGCCCCCTTCACCCCAAATACCCAAAGATCACCCTAGCGAAATTTATCCGGAAGAAAGTACCTAACGTGCTGTGCGATGAAGGCGGGCTGCTGGCTAACTATCATTCGCTGCAAACGCGATCCGTTTGGCGGCTTGGCGCAAAGTGCAAATACATCCTGGATGGAACGCCAAGCCCAAACTATCTACGCGAAATGTTAAATCTTGCGGCCTGGGCCGTTGGCGAAGAAAGAGTATATCAACCCTATTCAATGAGCAGGGGGTTTATTGAGCCAAGGCTGTTCAATGGTGCCGAACTCCAACCCACTGGCCGTGATGAATTTAATAAGCGTTATGTAACAATCGAATGGGCTACCAATGAGTTTTTGGATACTGGGGTGGGTGCCAAGCGCGAAGTACCCAAGATCAAAGCGGCTTTTTTGCAGGATTTTAGGAATTGGGTAGCGCCCATGATTAAGCGCCGCGTCCAACAAGAACCCGCTGTAAGCCGGTATGTTAAATTCCCGGTACCCGAGTTACGAGATCCTATTGAGGTCGATTGGGATTTTGATCATTTACTGTTGTACGTCAAAACCGTTGAGGAATTCGCGAACTGGTACAAAAACTACGCCCAGGAACGCGGGGAAGAAGGTAAATCGCTTAATTTGACCATGATCCTTGCGAGACTGGAGGCCTGCTTCAAAGCGACTAATGTGCCTAGTGCGGTATCCGGTTTCGGACAAGGCTTTCAACGCCTGACTACGAAAGAAATAGCCTGCCTGGATCTGATCGAGAGCGAAGTTAATCGGGGATTGCGCCCCATCATTTTTGCCAGAAACCCAGTTGTTTTACATCGACTATCGGCGGAACTGGATAAGCGCAACATCACCAATCTGGTATTTTCCGGAGAGGAAACCATCAATAAACGAATCGAGAAACTGAATACCAGAATCCGTCAAGGAAATGATCAGGTCATGCTTGCGAGCCTCGGAGTAACCCAGGATGGCCTTAACCTACCTCAATTGAACTCATTCATTTTTTACAATCGGAGTTACAAACTTCGCGAAGAGTTCCAAGCGATTTACCGGCTTATACGGCCCCAACAAAAAAGCCAGGTATCAGGTAGCTTCCTCCATTTGAAAGGCAGTATCGACGAGTACATGGGGCAGCTCATTAAGTGGAAATCCCTCGCGAGCGAATCGGGTCTCGATTATGCCGAGCAAAGTAATGATGAAGAATTTGTGCATTTTGACGCATTCGTCTACAGGTTTATCAACTCACTGCCCGAGCTTAAAGAAAAGCTCGACTCATTGAAGAAATTGGCGGCATAAGGGGAATATCATGGCAAACAATCGAGTCATTAAAAAAATCAGTCTTAACGAGGAATCACGGAGGCTTGTAATTCAGTTTCGAGGCAGCTCCCAAGCCATCGAAGCGAAAGCGTTGGATTTCAAGAAAGACAAGCTTGGCAATATCGTTTATTTGCTGTTGGATCGATTGATCCATAAGGCAAACGAAGCCTGTTTTGATTGCTTCTTGGATAACGAATGGCAGAATGGGTTTTCGGTGTTAGGCTGTTATGTTACTGAGATGGACAGGCGTCCGTTATGAGTTTTGTAGTCTTATTTGGATTAGGTGGGTTTTAATGGAAATCATGGAGTATCCTTTTTGTGGGGAATCATCAGAAAATTCGTTGATCGTAACAGACAGTCGTCGCCAGAATTTAGCGCTCAACAAAAGCGGTAAGCTTCATAGACAAGCCGTTTTGGAGTGTGTTGTGCAGTGTTTAGGGTGTGGAGCTTTAAGTCCATTGAGTCCAGGGTTTGAGTATAAGGAAATTGACTTAACAGAGATTGCAGAGCTGGAGAGCAAAAAACGGAGCAATTCTTGTTTGGAACGCCAGAAATCCTTTGAACGAAACGATTTTCCGTGAAGCATCCTCTGCCGGCCAGTGACAAACAGGCTGATCTATGGATGGCCTGTTGAGAATTTCTCTCACGCAACCTGATGTTCTAAAAATTGACGGTAATTTTCTGAAGCTGGCAATGTCCAGCGCGGAAAATAAAGCAATTTTGAAACACTTTAGTTCATCACTTCACATCAAAAAATATCACCGTTGTAGCCGAGCATATCGAAACCAGCAGGCACCTAAGTGCCGTTCAGCTCCATCACGGTTCTGGCAACCACGATATTAAACTGGGCTTGAATACGTTTATATTCAAAAATTGCAAAAAATAACAGGTTATTTTCGATATCCAGGAACACACAAGGCCTGATCGATATTACCAAATCGATGCAAATCGGGCTGGTTTATTGAGGAGATATGCTGTTAGTGATACAGTCAAGTGTATCTATGCATCTTCTCCTTTAACGCAAAAATATTGACATGAGTTGGCTGCTCTATTACATTATGCGTTAAATAGATTGACGCACAAAAAATGAATTTAAAAACTTTAGCAATATTGATGGCAGGGCATCCGTTACGTGGCAGTATTGAGCATACGCCGAGTGGAGAAGTGGCTGTCGTCCAGATGAAAGATGTAGACCCAGAAGGCGGCATCAGCAAGGATCGGTTTTACCGTGTAAATTTAACTGGCCGAAAAAACCCGGATTATTTGCGTCAAGGTGACATCTTGTTCGTAGGTCGCGGGTATCGAATTTTTGCTGTGCTGGTCGATGAAGATTTAAAACAAACAGTAGCCAGCCCACATTTTTTTATTCTTCGGATCAAACCGGAAAAACCTATTCGGCCTGATTATCTAGTTTGGTATATCAACCATACACGGGCACAGCGATATTTTTCCAAGCATGTTGCAGGTACAGCATTGCCACATATCAACCGCCAGGCACTGGAAGATTTACCGGTAATTTTGCCACCCTTGCAGGTACAGGAGCAGATTGTTAACGCCCATCGTTGCAGGCTTAAAGAAAAAGCCTTGCTGGAAACGTTGATTGAAAAAAAGAAACTATTTTTAAATGAGCTATTGGATAAAAGATTAAAACACTATGAAACATACGAGGACAGGGCATGACCACCAAAATTAATCAGGATGAAATCAATGGCATACTCTGGAAGGCCTGCGATACCTTTCGCGGTGCGGTCGATGCGTCGGAGTATAAAAACTATATTCTGGTTATGTTGTTCGTCAAATACATCTCCGATGTTTGGAAGGAACACTACGACGCCCTAATCGAAAAATACGGTAACGACGAGGAAACCATCCTGCGTCGTCTGCAACGCGAGCGCTTCGTGCTGCCCAAAGGCTGCGCTTTCGAGGATCTCTATAATCAACGCAACCAAGCCAATATCGGCGAGATTATCAATATCGCCCTGGAGCATATCGAGGAATCCAGCAAACAAAAACTCGCTGGCGTGTTCCGTAATATCGATTTTAATTCAGAGGCCAATCTTGGCCAGACCAAGGACAGGAACACTCGTCTCAAGCACTTGCTGGAAGATTTTTACGATCCGCGTCTTGATCTGCGTCCTTCCCGCGTCGGCAATCTGGATGTCATCGGCAACGCCTACGAATACCTGATTGCAAAGTTTGCCGCCGGCGCCGGAAAAAAGGCCGGGGAGTTTTATACGCCGGCGGAAGTGTCGGAACTGATCGCCGAACTGGTCAATCCGCAAGCGGGCGAACGTATTTGTGATCCGGCCTGCGGTTCCGGGTCGTTGCTGGTTAAATGCGGCAACCAATTGCTGGGGCGCGGCATCAAAGACTTTGCCCTTTACGGTCAAGAAATTACCGGCGCAACATGGGCACTGGCGAAAATGAACATGTTTCTGCATGGCATGGACAATGCCCGCATCGAATGGGGAGACACCATTCGCAGCCCGAAGCTGATCGAAGACGACAGCACTATGAAATTCGAGGTGGTGGTCGCCAATCCGCCGTTCTCGCTGGATAAATGGGGCCATGAAGTAGCGAACAACGATCCGCATAAGCGATTCCATCGCGGTCTGCCGCCGCAATCCAAGGGCGATTACGCTTTTATCACGCACATGATTGAAACCACGACCAAAGACTCCGGTCGGGTCGGCGTGGTCGTGCCAAACGGCGTGCTGTTCCGTGGCGCCGCAGAAGGCAAAATCCGCCAGCAACTCATCGAAGAAAACCTGCTCGATGCCGTGATCGGCCTGCCCGCCAATCTGTTCTATGGAACCGGCATACCGGCGGCGGTGCTGGTGTTCAAGCGCAACAAGTCCGATGACAAAGTGTTATTTATCGATGCCAGCCGGGAGTATCAGAACGACAAGAACCAGAACAGGCTGAGACAAACGGACATTGATAAGATCGTAGTGACTTATCAGGCCAGGGAAACGATTGATAAATACGCCTATCTGGCGAGCTTCGAAGAAATCAAGGAGAACGACTTCAACCTCAATATCCCGCGTTATGTGGACACTTTCGAGGAAGAGCAGGAAATCGACATCAATGCGGTGCAGACTGAGATTATCAAGCTGGAAAATGAACTGGTCGACGTAAAGCGGGAAATGGCAGGGTATTTGAAGGAGTTGGGTTATGAATAAAAAAACTACGCCAACAACAGCCCCCGATCAGATAGAACCTCAATCTGAAACACCTTTTTTGCTCTATGCGGGTGATAACGAAAAAGTGCATGTGAATGTGTTATTGCACGCTGAAACCATCTGGTTACCCCAACGACTCATAGCTGAGCTTTTTCAAACCTCAACAGACAACATCGGTCTGCATCTTAAGAATATTTACGCAGAAAGTGAATTGACTGAAGCAGCAACTACCGAGGATTTCTCGGTAGTTCAAAACGAAGGCGGGCGGGCGATTCGCCGCAAGCTCAAACACTACAATCTTGATGCCATTATTGCGGTAGGCTACCGAGTCAGCTCTAAACGTGCCACCCAGTTCCGCATTTGGGCCACGCAGATTCTCAAGGAATACATTAAAAAAGGCTTTGTGCTAGACGATGAACGACTTAAGCAAGGTAAACAAATTTTTGGCGAAGATTACTTTCAGGAACTATTGGAGCGTATTCGTTCCATTCGTGCCAGCGAACGGCGAATCTATCAACAAATCACCGATATTTTTGCCGAGTGCAGTACGGATTACGATCCCAAGTCAGACATTACCAAAAATTTTTACGCGATGATTCAAAATAAGTTCCACTACGCCATCACCGGACAAACAGCAGCGGAAATAATCCATGGTAAAGCTGATCGAAGCGAACCCCACATGGGTTTGCTTACCTGGAAGAATGCGCCTCAAGGTCGCGTATTGGCATCCGACGTTACTATTGCTAAAAATTATTTAACCGAACCCGAAATCAAACGGTTGGAACGCACCATTTCCAGCTTTTTCGACTATATCGAAAACATCATTGAAAATCGCGTACAAATGAGCATGGACGATATGGCCGCCAGTGTAGACAAATTTTTAAGCTTTAACGAATACCAACTCTTGCAAGGCAAAGGGCACATCAGCAAAACACAAGCCACACAAAAAGCATTGGCTGAATATGCCGAATTCAATAAAACACAGAAAATAGAATCCGATTTTGACCGGGTGATTAAAGGGCTGAAACACAATGAACAGTGAAAAGATGGCGGGATATTTGATGGGGTTGGATTATGGTATATGAGGCAGCTGATAAACTTGGAAACTTCTTCAGTAGTCGCAGGGAGCGCGGAATACCTAATCTGCCAACTCTGTCTGTTACATTAACAAATGGACTTATACCCCGCGACTCGCTGGACAGAAAAATGGAAACCAACTTATCGGATGAGGAGCATTTGTTGGTTCGGAAAGACGATATCGTCTACAACACAATGCGCATGTGGCAAGGCGCTTCCGGCTTGGCGGATAGAGATGGATTGCTAAGCCCTGCATATGTGGTGCTTGCTCCAAAAAAAGGAATCGATCCTTTATATGCTTCTTATCTGTTTAAAAGTTCACGGTTCATTTACCTGTTTTGGGCTTATTCATACGGCCTCACCAGCGATAGACTTCGGCTTTACTTTAATGATTTCAAAAGTATTCCGGTAAATATCCCGCCATTACCCGAGCAAATAAAGACCGGAAATATTCTTTCCACTTGGGACAAAGCCATTGAAAAGCTGGAAGCGCTGATTACTACCAAGCAAAAGCGCAAAAAAGCCCTGATGCAGCAACTTTTGACTGGAAAGATGCGGTTTGCTGGATTTGATGGAACGTGGAAAGAAACAGCTCTTTCACATATAGCTAATGTAACAATGGGGTCATCGCCAAAGTCAGTGGCTTATAATGAAAACAGTGTTGGACTTCCACTTATTCAGGGAAATGCCGACATAAAAAATAGATTTTCTGCACCACGAATTCATACAACCGAAATTACAAAGGAATGTAAACCAGAAGATATTTTAATGAGTGTGCGTGCGCCTGTAGGCGCTATTGCTAAATCAATTCATCATGCATGTATTGGTCGAGGCATTTGTTCGATTACCGCCAGAAACGGTGTTGATCAACAATTTTTGTACCATTGGTTTCTTGCATTTGAGCCTAAATGGGCAAGTTTGTCTCAAGGCAGCACTTTTGAATCTGTAAATAGTGCTGATATTAAGTCGTTGGCTATCTACATGCCTATCGAAGAGATGGAACAACAAAAAATCGCCGCAGTCCTCTCCGCCGCCGACAACGAAATCACCACCCACCAAACCCAACTCGCCGCGCTGAAACAGCAGAAAACAGGCCTGATGCAGCAGCTTCTGACCGGTAAAAAACGAGTCAAAGTAAATCAGGTGGCGGCATGAAATTGGAAGCCTTTAAGTCTGGAGACTATAAGCAACAATATCAATACCGCAGTTTTTCTCCAGCCTTAATTAATCATGGCTGGAGCTGGGATGATGGGCGTGTGAGCACTTTACTTGAGCAGGCCACCAAGGCATTAGGTGAATTGAATGCTTTTTCATTGATTGTGCCGGATGTGGATTTGTTTATTGAAATGCACATTGCCAAGGAAGCGAACCAGTCCAGCCGGATTGAAGGGACACAAACGCAAATGGATGAAGCGGTGATGGATATTGAGCAAATCGCACCGGAACGCCGTGACGACTGGCAGGAAGTACAAAATTACATCCAGGCGATGAATCAGGCGATTGCCGCTTTAAAAACCTTGCCGCTGTCCACGCGATTGATTCGGCAAACCCATGAAATTTTAATGTCCGGTGTGCGGGGTGAACATAAAACGCCTGGCGATTTTCGGGTCAGTCAAAACTGGATTGGCGGTAGCGGGTTACAGGATGCGGTTTTTATTCCGCCCCATCATGACGAAGTGCCTGACCTCATGAGCGATCTGGAAAAATTTTTGCATAACGATGCCATTGAAGTGCCGCATCTTATTCGTGTTGCCATTGCGCATTATCAGTTTGAAACCACACATCCATTCCTTGATGGTAACGGACGTATAGGCAGGCTGATGATTACGCTGTATTTAATTGAACATGGCATGTTAAGCAAGCCTTCGCTGTATTTGTCCGATTTTATAGAAAAACATAAAGGCGCTTATTACGATGCCTTGACCACGGTCAGAGTATCTAATGATTTACTGCATTGGGTGCGTTTTTTTCTGAATGCGGTTGCTGAAACAGCAAAGAAAGGCAGTGAAACATTTCAGGCTATCCTGATATTACGTCAGCAGGTCGAAGAAAAAATCGTCACTTTAGGTAGACGTGCCGAAAACGGCCGTCGCTTATTGATAGTTTTGTATAAAAAACCCGTGATAAATGTAGCGCAGGCTGCTGAGATACTGGATGTCACCCCGCGAGCTGCCAATGCATTAATTAATGATTTGATTGCACTGGGTATATTAAAAGAGATGACCGGGTATAAACGGAACCGGATTTTTATGTTTCAGGATTATCTGGAACTTTTTTGATGGAAAGTATAATAAGATATTTTATATTATACTTTTTTAGTTAAAAGTATAATATGGGTTATTGTATTTTACTTTGTATGAGAATCGCGTGATGACACTATTTACACAATGCGACATTTTAAAAGCAACGCTCGAAAGCCGAAGGCCGTTGCCCGAACATACGCTAAAAACCTTGCACCAACAATGGGTGCTGGAATGGACGTATAACTCCAACGCGATTGAAGGCAATACCCTGACGCTGAAGGAAACCAAAGTAGTGCTGGAAGGCATTACCATTGGCGGCAAGTCAATGCTCGAGCATTTCGAGGTTATTAACCATAAAGAAGCCATTGACTATGTGGAAGCCGTCATTGCAGGTGGAGAAGCTTTTTCCGAACATTTGATCAAATCCATTCATCAGCTGGTGCTGAAAAATATAGACGCCAAAAATGCGGGCATTTATCGCTGTGAAAATGTGCTGATTGCCGGTGCAGAACACAGGCCGCCCGATTATTTGCAAGTGCCCGGACAAATGACAGCGTTGGTGCAAACGTACCACGATTTTTTAGGGCATCCCATCGAACGTGCAGCCAGACTGCATGTGGATTTTGTCAAGATTCATCCTTTTGTCGATGGCAATGGCCGCACCGCCCGATTATTGATGAATTTTGATTTGATGAAAGCGGGGTTTTTGCCGGTGGTGTTTAAAGCCGCCGACCGTCTAGCCTATTACGAGGCTCTGGATAAGGCGCACACCCAGAACGATTACGACGATTTTCTGCATTTGTCGGTTAATGCCGAGACACAGGCCTTAGAAAAACTGATGTCATTACTGGATTAACCATGGCCGCACACGATTATCTGGAAGACTTGTCTTCGCTATTACCCGCCGTTACCTTACTTGAAAAGCTGGGTTTTACCTACTTGACCCCATCGGAACAGTTGGCCTTGCGCGGTGGTAGAACCTCCAAATGCCTGCTGGAAAGCGTGCTTGCCAGCCAATTGCAAAAGTTTAATCGCATCACCTTCAAGGGTCAGGAGTATCCGTTTAGCGACGGCAATATCCAAAAAGCAGTACAAGCGCTGGCGGGCATTCCGTTCGATAGCCTGATGAATACCAGCGAACAGGTTTATGACCTGCTGACATTGGGTAAAAGTCTGGAACAAACCGTCGACGGCACTACTAAAAGTTTCTCGCTACATTACATCGACTGGCAGCACCCGGAAAACAACGTTTACCACGTCTGTGATGAGTTTGTGCTGGAACGCCGCAACAGCAAACAAACCCGCAGACCCGATATTGTGCTGTTCGTGAACGGTATTCCGTTGGTGGTGATCGAATGTAAACGCCCCGATTTGAGGGATGCGGCGGCGGAAGGCATCAGTCAGCATCTGCGCAACCAACGCAGTGATGAAATCCCGGAACTGTTTACCTACAGTCAACTGTTGCTTTCCGTTTGCCAGAATAAAGCCCTGTACGGTACAACCGGAACGCCCAGCAAGTTTTGGGCGGGGTGGAAGGAAGAGAACAAGGATTCTCAGGAAGAAATTCTGCATGAGTTGGTCAACGCCCATTCTAGCGACGATTTCAAAGCCCGTCTGTTCTCGGAACGGACTGAACAACAACGTGCTTATATGGAACGCCTCTGGCAATCGGGCGAGCGTTTTCCTTCCCCGCAGGATAAAGCTATACACAGCCTGCTAAGGCCGGAGCGGTTGCTGGAGTTGATTTATCAATTCATCGTTTTTGATAACAAGGAAAAGAAAATCGGCCGCTATCAGCAATATTTCGCAGTAAAGGCGACCTTGGACCGAGTAACAAATAGTCGTGGCGATAGTCGGCGATCCGGCGGCGTGATCTGGCATACCACCGGCTCCGGCAAGTCTTTGACCATGGTGATGCTGGCGAAAGCTTTAGTGTTGGAACCGGCCATTCTCAATCCCAAGATTGTGCTGGTCACTGACCGCGTGGACTTGGATGACCAGATTTACAAAACTTTCCATGCCTGCGGCAAGCCGGTGGTGCAAGCCAAAACCGGCGAGCATCTGCTGGAGCTGATTACCCACAACAAGGCTAGCATCATCACCACGATCATCGATAAATTCGAATCAGCTAGCCGTAAGCGCAAAATCAGTGATGAAAGCAGCAATATCTTCGTGCTGGTCGACGAATCGCACCGCTCACAATACGGCGTGTCCCACGCCAAAATGCAGAATGTCTTTCCCAATGCCTGCTTCATCGGCTTTACCGGTACGCCGTTACTCAAAAAGGAAAAGACCACAGCTAAAAAGTTTGGCGGCTTTATTCATAAATACACCATGAACCAGGCTGTGATCGATGGAGCTGTAACGCCCTTGCTCTATGAAGGTCGCATGAGCGAGCTGCACGGAGATAAGGCGCAAATCGATAAATGGTTCGAACGCATTACCAAGGATCTAACACCGCAACAAAAAGCCGATCTTAAGAATAAATTCCGCCGCGAAGAAGAACTGAGCAAGTCCGAACAACGCATCGCCGAAATTGCTTACGACATCGGCCAGCATTTCAAAACCAACTTCAACGGCACCGGCAAAAAAGGCCAGCTGGCCGTTTCCAGCAAGGTAATGGCGTTACGCTATAAAAAGTATTTTGATGAATTCGGGGATGTGTCTGCAGAAGTGATAATTTCCGCCCCCGATACCCGTGAAGGCAATACCAGTGTCGACGAGGATACGCTGGAAGACGTACAAATCTTTTGGAAATCGATGATGGCCAAGTACGGCAACGAACAGAAATATCAAGATAGCATTATCAACGCCTTCAAGCATTCCGATGAGCCGGAAATTTTAATTGTCGTGGACAAGTTGCTGACCGGCTTCGATGCGCCGAGAAACACCGTGCTTTATCTCGACAAACGCCTGAAGGAACATAACATACTGCAAGCTATTGCCCGTGTGAATCGGCTGTTTGAAGACAAGGATTACGGCTTGATTATTGATTACCGGGGCATCTTCGGCGAACTGAACGACGCTATCGATACCTATGCAGCTTTAGAAAATGAAGGTTTTGATAAGGAAGACATCGAAGGCACGCTGACCGATGTGAGCGAAGAAATCCGTTTGTTATCGCAACGGCATACCAATGTCTGGGAAGTATTCAAGGAAGTCGGCAATCAAAAAGACCTGGAAGCAATGCAGCGGCATCTGGAACCGGAAGATCGGCGGCAACGCTTTTATGAAACACTGACTGTATTTACTAAAACCCTGCAACTGGCCTTAGCCAATGCACGGTTTCAAGATGAGACACCGGAAGCCAAGATCAATCGTTATAAAACCGATTTGAAAAATTTCCTCAACTTGCGCACGGCAGTGAAGCAGCGATTCGGTGAGACAGTCGATTACTCGTCTTACGAGCAGCAAATCCGCAATATGGTGAACAAGTATATCGGTGCGGATGCGGTAACCCAGCTTATCGCCCCGGTGAATGTGTTCGCCATTGATGAATTCGAAAAAGAAATCGAAGACATAGAGGGCGATGCCGGCAAGGCCGATACCATTGCCTCGCGGATGAAAAAGACCATCACCGAAAAGATGGAAGAAGATCCGGCGCTCTACAAGCGGCTTTCCCAACTGATCGACGAGGCCATCGCCGAGCATCGGGCGAAACGCCTATCCGATATGGAATATCTGAAAAGAATTCGCGAAACGCTGGATGAATTGCGCGGCAAGAGCAGCTCCGAACTTCCAGACAAACTCAAAGGACGCGACGAAGCCAAGGCTTATTACGGCGTTTTACGCGAGCCGATGGCGAGCTATGACGTGCCTAAGCTTTCGCCGGACATGTTCGTGGCGGATATTGCTCTGCGTATTGAGGACATCATCCAGAGCCATAAAATCCGCGACTGGACCCGCAGCCAGGACGTCAAGAATCACATCATCAACGACATCGAAGATTACTTTTACAGCCTGAAAGGCCGATATGAGCTGGACATCGATTTTGGGGTAATCGAAACCATGACCAACCAAGTGCTGGCCATCGCTGAACGCAGGGATTCTTAGCAGATGCAGATGAACACATTACCGCCACCAGCGCATTCGGTTCAATTCGGTGAAACGGAAATCAGTTTTTCGTTGAGCTATGTCGATCGCAAAACGTTGGCCATCCATGTCTACCCGGATGGCCATGTCAGTGTCGATGCCCCGCTGACGGCAGATATTGAAAAGGTTTACGGCAAGGTCAAAAAACGGGCTAGCTGGATTCTCAAGCAACAGCGGCAATTTGAAAGCTATCCGGCTCCGCTTCCGGAAAGATGCTATGTTTCCGGTGAAACGCACCGTTATTTAGGGCGGCAATATCGGCTAAAAGTCATTGAAGGTCTGGGTGAAGCCGTCAAGATGACGCGCGGCATGTTGCAGATTGAAACCTATAATCCGCAAGATCGTTTGCGTGTACAACGGCTTTTGCAAGCCTGGTATCGGTCGAAAGCCTTGACAGTATTCGCCGAACGTTATGCGCAATGCATTCAACGTGTCGAGCGGCTGGGTATTCATCACAATAAGGGCTTTCAGCTTCGGTTTATGTCCAAGCGTTGGGGAAGCTGCACAGGGAAGGGCATTATTACCCTGAATCCCGAATTAATTGCCGCTCCCAAAGACTGCATTGATTACGTCATTATCCATGAGCTGTGCCACCTGAAAGAGCACAATCATAGTCAGGCGTTTTATCGACTACTCGCTTCAGTAATGAATGATTGGGAGCTGAGGAGGAAGCTGCTGAATGAAATGGTTGAAGTGCGTTTCGTGTAATTAATATGTGGGGTTTTTTATGAAGGCAGTCATTGTGTGAAGAGATCGCTTGAGCGGCCCACTGGATTCTCGAAGATCTGCTCCGACCGATGACAACCGCTTGGATGATCTCACAATGATCCACTACCAAGCGTTGAGTCAGATACACTGATACTCGAAATAGCGGTCAAAGCTGCGCAGGGTTTGACCCAAGTGCCAATCCGAGGTGTGCAAAATTTTCAAATGATCTTCCTTTCCAGCATGAATATTTAACTTATCGGAAACTATAAATTGAATGTTTTGATATGTCAAAAAAGATGACATATAGTTAAAAGTATGAATACAATTTCCTCTATCAATCAATTGAAATGGGACACTCGCCAACGCCTAGCCATGATTGAGGCAACTTTGTTGTGGGAAGGCAGGATTACCTCGGGCATATTGATGGAGTTGTTTGGTATTTCCCGTGGACAGGCATCCAAGGATTTTTCCTTGTATCACCATTTGGCTGAAGGCAATATGATTTACGATCTTAATCAAAAAGCCTATTTTCCGGGTAAATCCTTCATGCCCTATTTCATAAGGGGCACAGCCGATGAATATTTGCGGCTTATTGAGGCAGGTAGCCGTCTGGGGCAATCGGTCGTGTTACCAATTACACCCACCGGAGTGGGTGTTGAGTTGCTATATCCACCGCAGCGTAAATTGAATTTTGAGGTATTGCGGTTAGTGCATCAGGGGATTCGAGAAAAACGCCAATTAAGCGTTACCTATCAATCTATGAACCGGGAATCAAGACTTTTGACACTGGAGCCACACACACTGGTATCCAACGGTTTTCGTTGGCATATTCGAGCATTTAGCTTGGAACATCAGGCCTACAGAGATTTTGTCTTAGCCCGCTTTTTAGTCTCACCTGAAATGGGCGTAGCGGCCCTTCATTCCGTTGAACAAGATCAGGATTGGCAAAGCTTTGAGACCTTAATTATTGCGCCCCACCCGGATTTAACGACAGATCAGCAAGCTGTGATTACTGATGATTATGGCATGGAAGATGGAAGACTGAATCTCCCTGTGCGACGTGCATTAAAGCTTTATTATTTACGTATGCTACATCTCGACGAAGCGCTGGGAACACCAAAAGCCCAACAAATTGTTTGGCTTAACCGCGATAAGCTAGAACCTATGTCAACGCCAACTCCATATGATTAACCCTCGCAGCCTGATTCGAGCTTTAGATAAACACTGGGACGCGATAGAGCGCATCGTGCTGCTGGGTCGCGATCACATTGCCTATGAGCGGGATGAGGTGCTGGCGTTACTTGGAAAAATCTATTTGCACGAATCGGCTGAACAATGGGTGGAGCGTTTGCAACATCTAGTTAACGCCGAATTGTTGATTCAAATGTCGCACAGTAATACGTTGCAACTCAACGAAAACGTCCGCCAATTTGTCGGTAGCTTAATGCATGAACATGAACTGGGCTTGTCTGATATCTTAAAAGCCCGGATTATTGACATTAAAACCGGCCTGGATCAATTGCATCAGGCGATGCAGAATCGGGATATGGCCGCTCTGCAACAAGGAGCTGTGCGTATAGACAATCAACTTCGGCAAATTTTACAACAACTGGATCAGGATACGCATGCCATCCAGGATATTGCGGAACGTGCCAAAGCCGCTGATGAGCGAATGCAATTGGCCTGTCGTTATCGTGAAGTGCTGGACGCTTATGATCGTTATGTACTGCCTATGACCGAACTGATGGATACCGGTGCCGGCGGAAGTTTCTATCCATTACTGGAGAAAGCCGAAAGAGTACTGGAAACACTGGCTCAGCAACTGGCGATTCAAGGCGGTTTATACAGCCATCAGCGTTTGTTACGGCAGATAGGATTCAGGGTTAAAGAGTTACGACAAGCCGGACTTATCGCCTTGAAACAGTGTACCAACACCTTGATGCCACTTAGAGAAGAGATTCGCCGTCATAACCAGTTAAGTGCCGCGATTGGGCAATTACTGGGTGAAGTGCGCAAAAAAGGCTTGCGCAAAACTTTCCCGCAGCAGAGTTTGCCGATTTGGCGTAAAGAACGTTTGGTATCGGTCGCCATCGGTCCAGAATTGTTGACGTTAATGGAGCAAGTGCGGCACTATCAGCCTAAAGCTGTTGAGTTTCCGGAACTGATGACTGAGGATATGCAGATTCAGCTGGAACGCGTCGATGAAGAGGCCATCCGCAAACACTTTTATCAGAGCCTGCCGCTACCAGACTTGATGCGCTGGCTGGCTGATCATTACAGCGATTATCAGGACATCACCTTGCTAAGGCTTTATCACACCTTCATCCGCTTACCGGATATTTCCGCGATCCCAGATCAACACGAAACGCGCATTGCACTCAAGCAGGTCGCGATTCGACACCACAGCCACGCGCTTGAATCTTTATGACCATTGATTTTGCTGCTCTGACCCAGTTACAACCACTCTTTAAACTGTTAAGTTCAGGCGCCCATTTAAACCGCTTAAAGGATACCGAACTCTGGGTAGAACTGGAGAATCATCAAAACCACTATGAGGCCCTGTTTGCCGCGCTAGGTTTTGTTCTGATAGTGGATGGGCGCGGTTTCGCGTATTTTAAAACCGAGTTAGCCAGTACTTATACGGGGAAGCTAACCCGTCGCCTTGCCTTACTGCTAATGTTGCTGTTTGAATATCAAGCCGATCAAGGCTTGCATTTATTTCAGTTTCAGCAATGGCGGCTTGATACTCCGTTGCTAGGCAAGCTGTGGCAGCAGTATTACGCTCTATTCGAAGCCGAAGAAATAAACAGTCCGAAAACGCTAAAAGAGATTTTAGACAGTGCCTCGCGTGTCGGCTTTCTGGTGTTTGAAGACGAAGTCTATCGACTATTGCCTGCAGTACATCGTTACCTGGACCTGTTTGAAGAACTGGCGCAGGCTGAACGGCCCGATCACGATCACATTAAAGATGAAGCCAAAGAGGATATACTTTGAGCCTGGCACAATATGGATTTCAAAAACTGGTGTTATTGAACAGCGCCGGTTACAGCCGCGCCGAATTGCCGCTAGATGATTCGGTGTCGATTATCGCCCCCAATAATACCGGCAAAACAAGTTTGATCAATGCCTTGCAGTTTCTACTGATCCTCGATAAACGGCACATGGATTTTGGCGCGCACAGTGTCGAAAATTCCAGACGCTTTTATTTTCCCGACAACAGTGCCTATATTTTGTTGGAAGTGTTGTTGCCTTCCGGCATGGCGGTGATTGGTTGTGTCGGCAAAGGCTTGAGCCATGATTATGAATACTTCGCCTACCAAGGCAGCCTTGATCTTGATGATTACCGATTGGACGATGGCAAGCTGGTTGCCCAACCCAAATTAATCGGTCGTTTGTTCGAACGCGGAAAACCGGCCAAAATTTATCCGCAAGCCGATTTACGGGCATTGCTGTACGGTAATCGCCAAAAGCAGCGTTCTGACGATCCTGATTTGACTATTTTCCCACTGGAATTCACTTCGCAAGCTGCGACTTATCAGCGCATTCTGACACGAACTTTGCGCTTGGATCGCCTGGATAGCAGGGAAGTGAAAAACTATTTATTGGAAATCTTCAAAAACGACTTACAGGATCGTAGCGTCGATTTTAAAAGTGAATGGGACAAGTCTTTTGCCGATGTTAACTACGACAAATCGCAGTATGACACGGTGTTTCGCAATAAGGCGCTTATTGCAGCCATGGAAGACAGCCAGCAAACGCGACTAGCGTTACGCGGCAAAATCATTCTGTGGCGGCCCTTGATAGAAAAAGGTTTGAACGATTGGGAAGACTACAATAACAGCGCTTCTGAACAACTCCGACAACGACTTCGAGCTTTAGACGAGGAAGCCGAGGCTTTGGAAAATCGCCAGAAAACGATTTACAAAGACCAGGCCAAAGTCGAAACCGCGTTAAAAGACCAGAAAAAAATTGAACTGCGTTATCAAGAGCTTAATATTCAGTTTCAATTTGTCAGCGACTTGGCGCAGTTACAAACCCAGCGACAAGTCTTGCAGGAACAGCGCGACGAGTTGGTTCGTAGCATAGGTAATGCCGAACAACAGCAATCCCCCGAGGCAATCAAAAGAAACATTGCAAAAATTAGTAAGGAGCAAACTGATCTGCACCGGCAGTTGGCTAGCCTCAACAACAATTTATATCTGCAATTGCAAAAACTGTTGCCGACTGACAGCTTTGATCTCTTAACCCGGTTACTGGCAAAATCGGTTTTGAGTTTGCCGGTCGCTCAAGGCAATGCCGTAGAGCTGAACGATCAAACCACCTTCCGATCATTTGCAGAAAAACTGGAAGAGCGGCTGTCAGCTAATCGGTTGGAACTGCCCGGCTTGTTACTGGATTTGTCGGCGCTGGAACCTAATCTCACCATCAAAACCGCGCAAGAACTGGAAGCCGAGATCAATGATTGCGAACATCAGCTGACTGAGTCGAATAATTTGCTGAAAACCGTTGAGACATTGACACAACAAAAGCAACGGCAACAAGAGATGGAACGGCGAATTACGGAACTGGAAAGGGATGTAAAAAATTATGAAGAATTATTGTCGTTACAGGCCGGTGCTTCGGAAAGATTACAAGCAATAGAGGATTTAGAGCAAAAACTGAAAGCGCTTGAGCGAGAAGAATCGGTATTGGGTGAACAGAAAAAAACTATTGTCCAAACTCAGGAAATACATAAAGCCGATCAGAAAGAACTTCAAAGCCAACATCAACGCATCAACTATGCTCGCCATCAACGAATTGATCAACTCCCGCCGTTTAACTTTTTGGATCAATTGCCTAATTTGCCCTGTATGGCAGCCGCAGAGCTGGCTATGCCGAGTTTAGCCGACTGCATTGAAAGCTATAATCGCGATTGCCAAAAGCTAAAACAAATCGACGATCAGCTGAACCAACATCTTGGGGAGCTGCATCGAGACGGCGTAAGTAAATTTCAAGCTCAGGATAGTGCCGAGCAGGAACTGAACTCTTTATTTAATTACACAGCACAACTTAGCCAGGAACAAGAGGCTATAGAACGCAAAGCCCGTTCAGCCGTGGTACAGGTGGCTGCCATTCTGCGAGATTTACGTGACAGCCTGGAAACCTTTAAACGGCGGATGCGCGAGTTTAATAACAAGATCAATCGCCGCCAGCTTTCCGATCTTAAGGTATTTAAAATCGAACCCAGAGAAGAAGAAGCCTTAGTCAAAGCGATACAAACCTTGATTTCTACCTCGGAACAGGTTGAATCGGGAAACTCTTTCGATTTGTTCGACCACAATGCAGTGTTGGACGATAAGGATCTGAATAAGGCCAAGGACACATTGATCGCGGAAGGCGAGGCGCGTGGCGGCTTGCGGGTTGAGCATTTATTCCGGCTGGTTTTTATTATAGCCAAAGAAAATCAAACACCGGCAGAATTCGAAGACATCGACAGCGCCGCATCGAATGGCACGGTTCTGATGGCCAAACTCATTACCGGGCTGGCGATGCTTAATCAAATGCAGGACCCACGCAAAGCCATCAAAACCGCCTGTTATCTGGATGAGGCCGCCTCGCTGGATCAACGCAACCAACGCAATTTGATTGAAATAGCAGAGGAATTTGGCTTTACCCTGATTTTCGCCTCACCAGAACCGCAAATCACCGCTCGCTATTGCGTACCCATCGGTACCACAAAGGGTAAAAACCACATCAGCCGACTCAACTGGCAGATTCTGGAAACCATTTCCGATGTGGGTAACCAACCATGAGTATTTTATCAGACGCTTTAAAACGCCTGCTCGCCAGTGACCAGTTGCTAACGGCCTCGGCTTTAACTTCTAGCCAGCGAAAAGAACTGGATCAATTTGCGTTGAGCACCCGGCAAATTGAAATTCTCAAACAAGGCCGGAGCACAATTTATCGGATCATTAACCGGCAAAGCGTTATCAATTACCTGCGCCAACTACATCCGTTGGATGAAGATTCGTTACCGGCCAATCTGCCGACACGCAGCAGTAATATTGGCACAGATCGCAACAGTAAGACCGGCAAAACCGGTCATGAGTGTTGTTATTTGTTGATGAAAGCGTGGGATTCTGAAGTAGTCTGGCAGGATGAAAATAACACGATGCATGTTTCGGAACTCACCGAGCACTTTGGCGCTGCTGCCTTACAGATTAGCGTCGGTCATGCATGGCAGTGCAACAGGCCACTACTATTAGTAGAAAATCAGACATTGTTTGATCGCTACGACTGGCTGCCGGTAAATTTTAACGGTTGTCTAGCCTATTATGCGGGGCAGTTATCTGACGTTTTATTACAATGGCTTTCTGAACAAAAGCGAACCGATGAAGTGATTTTGTTCCCGGATTATGACGGCGTTGGCTTGTCCAACTTCGTCCGGTTGACCAACTCTCTTCACCTCGACACCAAATTACATTTTTATTGGCTACCTGATTGGGAAAATAAATTGGCAATATTTGGTAACACCGATATTTGGTTGAAAACTCGTGTGCAATTTGAAAATGCCTTTGAAATGCTGAGTGCCATGAATGCTTTGAATGCTGATTTCATTAGACTGGGTAGTCTATCGCAACGCTATGGTAAGGCATTAGAGCAGGAATCGATTTTTTTGTAACCCGTTATCGCTCTAAATATGTAAACCAGTTGGGGTATAGGCAACATATTGCTGCGCCAGTTACTGAAGACTATGGCTGCATTTTCTAACCAAATATTTTTCTGTTCAGATCAGTCAACTATAAAAACATGAATAAAATAACATCCCCTTCTGAAGCGATACTCTACCATTTCGCAAAACCGCTATCTGCGTCAACTATTGCCTTCGAATTACCTGACTGACTTGCAAGATAGCTTTGTCGTTGCCGAACAGCAGGTCAATGATCATCCCTAAGCGCTAGCCTGGAGCCAGTGAGAATTGTGGTTATCACACTGGGATGGCGTGTTATCCAGTCATGTCGAATTGGATACCGTTGCCGCAATACTTTCCAATGTATTGCTAAAAAACTAGCAAGTGATGATACGTTACCAAGGGAAAGACGAGCCTCTTCGGTTCAATGTGTTTGGCTTAATTAAACGTGATGAGAACTCATTGGCTTTTGGGTGTTCTTATTGCCAAAGTAGCGATCCCTTAGTGCTATTGGTGCGTAAGATTTTAGCGATTGAGTTGACAAATCATTCAGCCCCTCAGTCAGCGCCAGGTTTTGATTTACAATATTTTCTATTTGTCCACACTATTTTAAACTAGGCAAGTCCAGTTAGATCGCAATCACTGATCAGCAACCTGATATAGAGTACTTATTTTCAAAGTCTTAAGCAGACACAAGATATCCGAGAATAAGATTTTAGTTTCTCCGCTTTCGATACTTTCAATTAATGTAGCTTCCAATCCCGTCAAATTTGCAAGTTGCTGAATAGTGTAACTGTACGATTCACGAGCCGATTTAATTGCAGACGATAACTCGGTAAATACTCCATTCGATACACTACCTGGGTTAATAAAATTATTAGGCTTTGGTGGTTTGTCGGGTTTATTAATCCACTCCCAGAGCTTGCATATCCCTAGCCAATAATCGTAGGATACCTTTTCAGATAAATCCCTGTGAGATTTCCAGAAGTTGATAACGTGCCGTTTGCCTAATCTGTCTAGCGAGGTTAGTTTCTCGGTTGAATCCGTAAATTCGAGAAAGGCAATAATTAACGACACTTGTTTTTTCCGATTTTGTTTTCCACCACGACGCACATAATCGTGAGTGTGCGCTTGTAATTCCTCAGCCCAGGTACGCATTTGTAATTTCCACGCGAGAATGTCCGAGTTCAATTGATATTATCTGACGAGCCGATTTATCAATTTCCTTCGCATCTGTTTTGTTAATATTTAGATATTCAGCAAGTTTATTGAATCGTTCCTTGCGGGGCCATCCGGCTTCTATGGGTGATGGTGCTCCGGTAATTCCCCGGTAGCGTGCCTGAGCATACGCATGGCGTTCAGAATGGAAAACAAACCCATTTTCACCGGCTATGGCGTAGCATTCCTGACGGAATTCGACATAGGTCATAGTCTTGGGAACCATTGATCGTTCATCCTGGACAGTGACCGCCTGTTCGAGCGCAGTGATGCCGGCGGGGCTGCATGGAACCGTTCTTTTACGACCTCCTTTAGTGCCCGTTTTTACTGAGATAAAACCCTTTATCTTGGCTTCTTTCAGCGCGGCTTTGGCGTTTAGAAGGGCTGACTCTTTGAATCTAAGGCCAAATGCACGTTGAAGAGCAAGAAGCGAAGAAATACGATCACCTGCAGCGCGTTGAGCATTTATGTGTCCAGCATCCGTTGCCGCCTTGTTCTCTGTTGCAATATAGATTCTTTTTTGAATGCCGCAATCACGCCCAGGAAAAATAGATTTCCATTCGCCATGGGTTGCAAGTTTCATTACCGCATTCACCGCAGACACGTAATTTTTTGGCGCTGATGCACTTGCATGTTCACCGGCTTCAAGTTGGCTCTGAAGATGTTGTCCGTATGCGATCACGATGTCTCTGGTGATGTTTTCCATTTTTTTTATATCTCGTTCAGACGCCCAGCTGCAAAAAAGCCGCCAGCGATCTGCGTAGTCATACTGGGTTTTAAACCCATTACGAGATCTCCGTTGCAGTAGCATGCGACCAGCGACAAACATGTCCCTAGATCCGATTCCGAAATTTCGGCTCATAGCGAACCCTCTAAAATATTCAAATTGAAAGTAATCATTTTTCCAAGCTGCCTAGTTGAGTTTCAACTCCACCTCAAAAACGTCTAAATGAAACGGTTTTGAGGTGGAGCCGGGTTGTCCTAAATTTATTGATCGCGAGCAAGCTAACCGGCTCCAAAAAACGCCTCTTTTTCTACGGACACAATTCTCGCGATTGATGAGCGTAGGGGCACAGATCATATATCTGGCGGATTTGTAGAAAAAAGGATGGCGTCAAACTTGCGCTTTTAATACTCGCTGCGCGATGCGAGATATGGGTTTGGTCTTGCCTCTAACCTTGGGTGTCAAGCTTGCCAGCGTCCAAAATCGACGATGGGAAATGAGGGTCCTAAAGGGGTTCCAGTAAAAGAAATCACAACTTTTCCTCGAAGATAATTACCAGGAAATAGCACGTAAGATATTAGAACTAAAAATAATTCTATTTTTTGCCTTTCAGTGTCTATGTTTTAGAGCAGTTAAAAAAAAGGATTTTAAGGGGGCTTTCGCGAACGCTAAGCTATGAGATCAAATCAACGAATACACAATAAATCCGTCGTTGGTTTGGTCTTGGGTTAGAAATATTTTGCGCCAGTCCTGCGGGCGAGTTGATATTTTTAGATTAAAAACAATGAAACTATTTAAAAACACAATCGTTTAAGTGGTGTTAAAAAAGCAAAATCATGGGAGGCTGCAGCGAGTGCTGTAGTGAGAGATCGATTCTGCGAGTACATGATAATGACTGGCGAATTGTTGATCTGATGGATCTGTAAATGTTACGCCGATCCTAATGAGCGAATGACATTTAAGGATTTAAAAACAGAGCAATTGGCAGCGCCATTGGATAAAGGGATCCCAATTTGATCGCGAGCTGGTTTGTGGTGCCTTGAAAATGAGCTTAGTCGAACGACGCATTGGTCGTCAGGGGATGTGCGTAGGCACGAGGATATCCGGACTCTCGGATCCAAATAAACACCGAAGAAGCGGTTATAGCGCACAGGGCGCAACGGAGCTCGACCGATCGCGGACGATCAGAATTGAACTATTAAAAAGAATTAGCCAAATTTCGGCTGTAAAAATATCAATATATACAATAGGCCTGGGAGTTTCCGTCCCACCTCGGTTTGAGGCTATCCAGGTAAGAGACCTTTTCTATCCCGACGTCATACCGGCCTTTCAGGTGTAGAGCATCATGCAACATTCCCATTAATTGCCAGCGATTCTGACAGAACCCATCTGAAAGAGTCAAGCTTTCTAAATATAAAATTAAAAGAGTCGTTTTTAGGCCGCCTTTCACCCCGACACAAGTATAAAAATGCTGTCAAGATGTTCTCGGGTGCTCTAGGAAGCGAACAGAAGTCACGGAAACATCTAAGGTGTCGCAAGAGGTTCTAGGCTTTTTCGTGACGGAATATGCCGGAACCACTAAGAAGTTCTGATGTGTTATCGGGCGCTTTAAAAACCGCTTAGAGGTCGTAAAAACATTTAACAGGTAATAATTATGAACAAAAGAATCTTTGCCATTGCATCGTGTGTGGCAGTTGTCAGCCTTTCAGGGTGTGTTCTCACAACTGACCGGATTGAACTTCAGTACAACCAGCAGCATGGCGTTTCGAAAATCCCTGGCGCAAGTAGTGTCTCTGTCAACGTTCAAGTGGCTGACCAACGCCAAGACAAGCGCAAAGTTAGCAGTAAGAAGAACGGTTACGGAATGGAAATGGCACCAATTCTTGCGACCGAAGATGTCGCCGTAACTGTCCGTAGGGCTATTGAGCAGGAACTCCGAGCAAGAGGCTTTCTGCTTAGTTCGGATGCTGCACTTGTCCAGATCGCAGCAGACCTAACTCGTTTTTATAACGATCACAAGATTGGTTTCTTTTCTGGTGACGCGGTCGCCGATCTGGATATGTCCGTTATTGTGAAATCGAAGAAAGGTGATCTGCTGTATTCACGGCGGGTTGTTGCCCAAGGTACCGAACCGAACACGCAACTTGCGTCGGCTGAGAACGCAAAGCTTGCACTTAACCAAGCGCTTGAAAATGGCATGAAATCCCTGTTCGAAGACCAAGCATTTTTGTCTGCATTGATGGGTGATTCGTTATGATTATTCGTTCGATAGATGTAGGTTATGGAAACACGAAATTTTGCTATGGTGAGGGTGACGCCAGGCTCAAATGCAGCCACTTTCCCTCAATTGCCTCGCTGTATACAGGGCTGGACCGGGGCGCTGGGCTAATGGTTAAACGGGATCTAATCGAGGTAGAAAGTGATGGCAGCCGGTATCTGGTGGGGCGAGACGGTATTGACACTCTCTCTGCCCGCGATGATCAAGGCAGGAACTTGCTTAACAGCTACATTGATACACCGCAACACCTCGCGCTATTTCGAGGGGCGCTGGCGTATATGGGTGAATCAAAAATCGATTTAATGGTTTCAGGATTACCCGTGAATTTTTTTGCCCAACACAAAAATAAAATGACGGAACGCCTGAAAGGTGAGCACGTCTATCCCGATGGCAGACGTATTTATATTAAAGACGCGTGGATTATTCCTCAACCAATTGGTGGGTTTATCAATTATTTTATGAGCGCCAATCAGATCGATAATCTTACCGATTTAAAAAGCCTGACCATTGATGTTGGTTATTACACGGTTGATTGGTTAGTGTGCCGAGGACTGAAGCTCCAAGACGAACGGAGCGGTAGTACGCCAGGCGGGATGTCGCTGGTTTTGGACAAATTAACGCATTTAATCAGCGAAGATCGCCAGGCACCATTTTCAGACATTAATATCGTCGACACCGGCATTCAAAATGGATTTAAGGCTCGAATACAGGGCAAAGAATATAATTTCTCTCATTTAATTAAAAAAATGGACGCCTACATTATTACTGCAATCCAATCGGTTTTAAGCAGTGTTGGTTCATTGGATGATATTGACGTTATCGTTTTAGTTGGCGGTGGCGCAAACTGCTATAGGCCGATTGTTGAGGAGTTATTAAATGGCCGCGAAATTATAGCGCCAGAAGATGGTCTTTACTCAAATGTTAAAGGGTTTTATTTGGCAGGTAATGAGCGCATTAAAAAGTTAGGGAGTTAATTTGATATGGAGAGAATTAGAATTAACCTGATACTAGAGTCTGATTCAGACGCTGATTTGTATAGCTATTTGATAAATACCCCGCCAAGACGCAGAGCGACATTATTACGCGCCTTGGCCTCGCAAGGTCTAAATGGTAGTCATCTTTTAAAAGCCGGAATAACGAAAAACGTTACGGAAAATAAACCAGAAACACCGAACTCAGTCATTAAAAATGATGCGCAGATAATCATAGATGATGTAAAACAAAAATCATTTAGCAGCGCCTTTGATGACATGATGGAAATCTAAATCTAATTAAAATGTTTGATGATAGTTTATTCAATACTACTGGAGGCAGATTGCTCTGAACTGAATATCAGACGTTCGTATTTAATTGAAGCTGGACAGGATTTATTCGGCAACTGGATTGTAGAGATCAATTATGGACGGATAGGATGCAAAGGACGAAAAAAAGTCATATTAATGGACTGCGAAGAAGATGCCAAAAGGGTAGTTAAAAAAACGCCTAAAAAAACGCGAGAGCGCAGTCAAACGAATAGGGGTTGGGTACGCCGCCAGACTGATTTACGGTAAAGATTGGCTTAATAATGACCAAATCTATGCGGGAAATTGAAAAAATATCAGTAGGTATTGCGGTAAAAAAAAGTACCCGTGACTTGTGAACTTTCCCAAAAAAAATTAAAAAACAGCGATTCCTCCCCTTGCGTCTTTTTCGACCTGTGAGAAAGTAAATTTTTAGGTGTTATTTATTTTGGGGAAAAACTATGTTTAGGTTATTTGTGTGGATTGTAATAATCGGGTTGTCAGGTTGTACGCAACTCCAACGTGATAATCTTCTGGATTATGTGGCAAGGAGCGGTTGTGCGTCTCAGTATCAGGCGCGATCAGGATCAGGAGGGCCACAGAGTTCCTATCTTAATGGTATGCACGAATGTCGCTACGCAGGTGTTGATAGACGGACACAGGCAAGGAAACGTAACATGGCTGAGGAGGACATTAATCAAATGAAAAGGCTAATGGGCGTTAAAGACGACTGCATGGATGCAGGAGGTAGAGCAATGCAGGAGCAATTGCCGAGGACAATGATGTTATAGGGATTATTAATGATATTGAGGATTCGCATGGCGTGACGCACCAACATTGCCTACATGGATGTAGGTAAGGGGCGTGAGCAGGAGCGGTAGCTTTGAATGTAGGCTTTAACAGATTATGATTGGTGGCTTGAAAAAGACTAAGGCACATCAATTCGCTCAAATGATCGCCGCAATGTAAATTAAAAGAGGTCGAAAAAGCGCGTCTTTCGACCTGACACAGAATTTGTGTCGCTGGCATAATCTTTTTTCGAAAATTATCCGGCTAAAGAAAAATGCTCTTTAACTCACCCGAATTCATCTACTTTTTCATGCCTTTCTCAATTGCCGCATGGTGGGTCTTGCAGCGAATGAACCGCGAGCAAGACGCTCAATGGCTGGTTGTCATTTGTTCCATTTACTTTTATGGCTGGTGGGACATTCGCTATGTGCCGTTATTGATCGGTAATGCCCTGGGTAATTTCTATCTAGGGCAGAAGATCTCGCAGACAAAGTCGAAAACGCTGCTAGCTGCAGGGTTGATAGTCAACGTTGGCTTACTGGGTTATTTCAAATACGCCGACTTCTTCATTGAAAACTGGAATGTGCTGGCCGGCAGTCAGAATTCTCTGTTGCACTTGATATTGCCGCTTGGCATATCGTTCTTCACGTTTCAGGTGATTGCTTACTTGGTCGACTGTTACAAAGGCTATGTCAGCGATTTCAATCTGCGCCGCTTTGCGTTTTCGATTTCGTTCTACCCACATTTGATCGCCGGACCGATTCTGCATTACTCCGATGTCATGCCTCAACTACGAGGTCGCATTGATTTTGATGCTAGACAGTTTTCACAAGGCTTGTTCCTTTTCGCGGTAGGCCTGTTCAAGAAAAGCGTGATTGCCGACCGCATTGCCGAGAAGGTTGATCCGTTGTTTGCGGCGCACACCGTGCTGCAATTTTTTGAGTCCTGGGTTTCGTCTGTAGGTTATGGCTTACAAGTTTATTTCGATTTTTCCGGGTACTCCGATATGGCAGTCGGCATCGGCCTGATGTTTGGCATCATCTTGCCGCAAAACTTCAATTCCCCTTACCAAGCAAACAGCATCGCCGACTTTTGGAAACGCTGGCACATGACGCTGTCCAGATTCCTTCGAGACTATGTGTATATTCCTCTGGGCGGCAACAGGAACGGTTTTGGCGCCGCGGCCATCACCATGATCATCGGCGGTTTCTGGCATGGCGCCGCATGGACATTCGTGCTTTGGGGCGTTTTGCATGGGCTGTTCATTGGCCTTCACCGACTCTGGATGAAAGCCGGTGTCAGAATGGCCGAGCCACTGGCTATAGCCATTACTTTTTTGTCGGTCACGGCGGCCTGGGTGGTATTCCGTGCAGAGTCCGTCGATCAAGCTATCTCCATCTGGAAAGGGATGATAGGTCTCAATGGTTTTGCTATTCCCAGTGTCATGTCCGGATTTTGTCAGACCTGTACCCAAACCACATTAATCACCGGCATGGAATTCGTACAGGGAGCGATTTTGTTGGCGATCTGCCTGGAATATGTCAACGCCCAGAAAACGGCACAGCAGCTTGAGCCGAACTTCAAAAACCTTGCTTATTTCACTACATTATTTTTCACCAGTATCTGGTTGTCAGGATCCCATGAAAGCTTTATCTATTGGCAGTTTTGATTCGTTTTGGAAAGCGGCATTAGTAGCTGGCGGCATTGTCGCCTGGTCTTTGCCGGTCTGGAATGTGGTGGTGAATCCCTACCAGATTTTCAAAGCAAAGTATTCAATCGGCGACCGGTATTCCTCGTCATCCACCAACGAACGGTTCTTGAAGGTGGAATACTTGCTGAATGAGGCAAACAAAACTTCACCCAATTCATCGAACGCGATCATAGGACAAATTAACGATGAATCGCCCAGAGACAGTGATTCAGGAAAAATACTGAATACCACGTATGATGCTTTTATCGTAGGGTCGTCGATCATGGGGCTTGTCGATCCCGATCTGATCAATCAATATTACCCTGATCGGCATTTTTACAATCTGGCATTCCTGGCAGCTAAGCCCGATGAAATACTGGCTACGTTACAAGGTTTGAAACGGGAAGGGGTGCCGATTAAAACCGTGGTGTACGGGCTGGAACCGATAGCTTTTACCGACATTAAATCTTACGGCCCAGCGTATCAATTACACCCAGAAACCGGAGAACAAAGTTGGCAACGGATAATTTTTGATTACTTGTTTGCTCCAAGCCTTTCGGACGGGTTTAGCCGGTTGGTAACTGCTATTAGCGGCAAGCCGTCCGTCAGGTACGATATCGAGGGAACGGGGCGATATTACCTGGAACGCTATGATCGGGAGATCAAAATCGACCATGGTGCATTTATTCGCAAACAGTTCCCTATCAACGCTAAACACGTTAAAGCGCCACCGTGGATTGGCAGTCGATTTGAGGATTTTCGAAAACTGGCTCAGTGGTTCAAAGATGAAAGGATTGATGTCAAATTCTATTTGAATCCGCTGCATCCCTATATTGCAAATGCATATGGGGATGGGCGGCTTGTTGAATTCAAACAGAAAATTGCGGAAATAACAGGGCAGAGCCCTATCCAGGATTGTACAGAGTTGTTAAACAGTGACGATGTGAATCGGCGATTTTATGATTACAAACATTTCAGGCCGGTAGAAGTACCAACGGTCATTGAATGCGCACTAAATCATCAATAAATGTACAAATATGCTAAATCGTCAACCCGTTTTTTGTTCAAAAAACGGGTTATGTCTACCAATTGCGTATTTCACTCCAATGCGGCCTCCCAGAATTATGCAAAGCAGCCACCGAAAATTATTGAAAACCAGTCACTGGCTATTAATAAACTTGAGGTGGCATATTCTGCACCAACCTGAGCCCCCGTTCTTATTCAATCAGAATACGCAGAGGTTAGCTGTTCGTCTCAGATCGACCCCTATGTATAGTAATCAACTATGTATAGTATATAGATAGTTGCAGACCGCGAAGCGCTATTTCATTGGTCTACAGTAAAATTTGGAGCCTATTAGCTTTACATAGTTTCGCTGGTGTTCTGAAGTGAAAAATCCACTAGACCCAGGAAATTGTATAAATTCTTCTCACTGTCATTTAGTCGTTGGCCAACTTCGTGATGAAAGGTAAGGAAATGGGGAGGCTCCAAATACCCGACACAAGAATGTACCGCTATATCACCTCGACGATGCCTGATCAGTCGCTGTAACTATGTATAGAGCGCTACCAGCAATGTCAGGTAGCGCATGGGACAGGGATCACAACTATACATAGTTAGATTCTATGCATAGTGGCCGCTATGGATAGCTATACATAGCGACCCATTCCAGTCGTTGGTGTTACCTTTAAGCCGTCATTAAAGGAAAGGGGTTGCTTCTCGTGCCCAGAGTTACGGTTACCCTACTTGGCTTCAATAGCCGCATTGATGAACTGCTGCCATTGTCTCCAGAATGGATCGAAGCGATAAAACACAATAGACCTGAAAAGGCTACGTGGTAGGGTTGCGCGAATACATTTATGTTTGCAGAGCGTAACAGATAAGTATGCCCAAAGCGACACCAAGAAATAACAAAATCAATTACTCCGACCCCATTGACTTATGTTTATTTTAAATCAATAGCTTAAATATTTTTGCGTATCGAATCCGATTAAGAATCGCTATAATAAATCCACGCTGATTTCATTTTTGATGCTCATAAATACATTTAAAAGAAACGGGAAAACGTGTCAATTTCCTCGCGAGACGTTCGATAATTATTAACAGGGGCATCAGAATCTTCATAACCCATTGCCATACCGCAAATGAGAATAACCTTGTCAGGATATCCCAGTGTTTCTTTGATGATCTTCGGATATTCAGCTAATGACGCTTGCGGGCAAGTTGCTAACCCTTCTTCAATGGCTGCCAGCATGACTGACTGCAAAAACATGCCATAATCCAAAAAAGAGCCTGTTGCCATATCGGAATCCATAAAGAAAAGAAGCATGATAGGCGCATCAAATGCCCTGTAATTTGCAACCCATTGCTCTATCTGTTTTTCTTTGTCATCTCGATTGATTTCGAGTGCGGTATAAAGCTGGAGGCCGCAAGCCTTACGTCTTGTCTTATAAGGCTCATGCCATTCACACGGATAATATTGATAATCCATTCGCGCCTTTACGCCGCTTCGATATGCATTTTCCAAACGTTGCTCCAAGAGTTTCTTTTTTTCACCCATAACCACGGCAACTTGCCAAGGCTGGGTATTCACGCCAGAAGGAGCCTGTTTGGCGGCATTTAAAATACGTTTTATTTTCTCTACATCGACAGTTTTGTTTAGAAAAGCACGAGTGGATTTACGCTTTGCTAAAGCTTCCGAGACTTTCATAGGCTACCTTTTCACTTCTGAGAGCCCTCGGCTAAGTGGGCATCAACGGGAGATTCGAATGCAATGAAAAGAACACACGGCCCGGAGTCGGTGCATGAAGCCTTGTGCGGAGCTTTAATCGGCCCATACGCGTAAGTACCGGGCTTGAGAACTGAAGGGCTGTGTCCACTATATTCGATGCGAAGTTCTCCAGAAACAAGGATCATGCGCTCAGCTGAAGAATGCCAATGGGACGGAATGGTGTAGTTCGCCGGTACCTTGAGGAATACATCCGCGTTGGGTTTGGCAGGGTCGCCGTGAAGGACGGCGATCTCGCACCCCTTGGGAAAGAGTGGTGGGCATGAACCCCACTTGAGCTGAGCATCGTCAAAGGCAAGGGTGTGCGGCTTTTCGGATGGTACTTCTGCCCCCGCAGAGGTATTGGGGAGACCGATTGTCTTAGAAGGGGGCGGTGGTGTATAGATATTATCTAAATCCTTGTCGATTTTAACGGCAAGACTTTCGACACCTTTTAGCGTTAATTTTTTATCGCCGCCTTTTGTCTCTGAAATATAATTACCAATTAATTGACCGTCCTTAACCCTGACTAAATGCCCCATAATATAAGCGAATAAATAACTTGGTTTATGCAGTCTACCAACTAATACATAATCAGCCCCTGCTTTGTTAGCGAGTTCTGCGGCAATATCGCTGTGGTCAAAAAGATACCCAAAACCGCTGTTGGCTTCGTGTTGAGCATTTAAGTCAACAGCAATGATCTTATAGCCCGCTCTTTTTAATTCACCTTCTAGCATAGCCTTTATACTCGCCGTTCTTTCAATTTCAGCAGGTATTCGGGGGGCAAGGGTGACATCATTTAATTCAAAGTCCAATATAGCGATGCTTGTTTCAGCAAATACGCCAACACTGAACAAGCATAAAAATAATACGCCAAGCATGTGGCGTAATCCTGCATTGTTTCTAGGGTTCATAATTAAATTACACTGTATCTTGTTGAAAAAAATATCATCGGTAACACCGCCATTAATTGTTTCATCATATTCGTTTTATAGTCGCTAGTAGAGTAGCGAGTAAATGTAAGTCCGTAACCTTATATTTGCCCGTAAAAGTCGGGCAATTTGCCCGGCCTTCCTGCGGCCCCTATTCCAGTCACGGAATTCAAGCTTAAAATGATCTAAAAAATGAATATTTTCCGACGCTGAATCGTCAGCAAAGCATTTAACAGAAGCTTGCGCTCACTATGAATCTAAAATTTCATCTCCTATCACGTATTGTCCTTATTGCTGGCACTTGCCTGATTGCAACAGCAGCCTATGTTCTTTATCAGGCCGATCAGCAAGCTATTCTTGAGACACAAGTAACGGCTGAGTCAATCGATAAGCAATTGGAACTTCAATTGGTGCATATCGATGCAGGTTTTGCTCAACCGGAACGTTTCCCTGATTTTAATTTATGGAAAGAGACCAGTACCGCGTCCGGCATTTGTATAAGTTACTTATCAACGAATAACAGTCTCAGGCGCAACATTTGCAATGGCGCAAAAATAACGTCACGAAGCTGGCCTATTTGGTTTGAAAGCTTTTACCAATGGGCTTTCCATCCCGGCTTGGAGGTGGTGCGACCAATAGAATTCAAGGGGCGGATTCATGGTTCAGTTATCGTTGCGCCCAGCGCTGAGATGGGAATAGCAAGCGCCTGGCAGAATATCCGTGGCTTAATGGGGCTTTCTGCAAGTACCACTTTGGCTCTTTGCTTGCTGGTTTATTTCGCTGTGAGTCGAGCTTTACATCCGGCACAGGTGATCGTTGCAGGCTTGGAGAAAATGGAAAAAGGTGAATTGTCATTTCGGCTACCCACTTTCGAGCTAGATGAATGGCAGCGAACAGGAAAGGCCATCAATCAACTGGCGGCAAGTCTGGAACAACTCCTTTCCGAGCGTAAGAAATTAGCATTAAAGCTGATGAATATTCAGGAGGAAGAGCGCCGTTACCTGGCACGAGAGCTGCATGATGAGTTTGGTCAATGCCTGGCTGCGATCAATGCGGTCGCAGCTTCCATTTCACAAACCGCAGCTTATGAATGTCCCGCACTGGTTCCGGAAGGAAAAAACATCAGTCGAATTGTCCATCATATGATGGAATCATTACGTGGATTATTATTACGCTTACGCCCTTCTGACATTGATGAACTTGGCCTTACAGTCAGTTTAAAAAGCCTGGTGGCTGGCTGGAATGCCAGCAGTGGCGGCAAGATTCATTATAGCCTTGCTGTTCATGGCAACCTTGACCGGTTACCCGAACCACTTCCCATTACTATTTTTCGTATTGCTCAGGAATGTCTGACCAATGTGTCCAAACATTCATCCGCTAACAATGCGAAAGTAACACTCCGCACGGTCTCCGAGAATAATTCAATAACAGCCATTGAACTCAGTATCGAAGATGACGGCAAGGCCAGTCAACTGCCGTTTGAAAACAGCCCCGGAATTGGCCTGCTCGGTATACGTGAACGTGTAACCGCACTTGAAGGCCGGTTGACATTAAAAACAGGTAATCCCAGCGGGCTTGCCGTCCATGTTTGGCTTCCGGTTCAGCCGCTTACAGAGACACAGACGCTGCGAGACAGGAGTCGAGTAGTCCCCAGAAGCGATAGTGCATGTGTTTTCACGAAGCGTCTTTTTGCGTAGTGAAAATGCAGGCTTTACGAAATCGCGTCGAGTCATTGGAGAGCATGTTCACTATCCCCTTGTTGGGTAGTGAACGAGTGACCAGGACGGCTGGGGCAGCCGCAGGCATTAGCGGTCGCGTGATTTTTGCCGCTTGTTGGGCAGGGATGCCCATAAAAGCTTTCGCAAAAATAGCGACTCCCCGGTATGACAGACTCGGAAAGTATCAGAATTTTGCTGGTTGATGATCATGCCGTTGTGCGTGAAGGCTATCGCTCACTGTTGGAGAAGCAATCAGGAATGGAAGTAGTTGCTGAAGCAGCAGATGGAGCGGAAGCCTATTCACGCTTTAAGGATTGCAACCCTGATATAGCTGTTATGGATATTTCAATGCCCGGCCAAGGGGGGCTGGAGGCTATTACGCGTATTAAGCAACGATGCCCGGATGCGAAGATCCTGGTCTTCAGTATGCACCAGAATCCAAGCTTTGCTGTTCAGGCAATCAGGGCGGGGGCGCTGGGTTATGTCACCAAGAGCAGTGCGCCGGATGTTTTAATTAGGGCTATCCATGATGTCTATGCAGGGCGAATCACGTTGAGTGCCGACATTGCACAAGCCTTGGCCCTGGAAAAATTGGGCGGCGATAGTATCGCGCTACAAGAATTAACAGTACGAGAATTCGATATTCTGCGTATGTTAGTCGATGCTCGGCCAACAGATGACATTGCTCAAACACTCAATATCAGTCCAAAAACCGTATCCAACAGCCATTATATTATCAAGCGAAAACTGGGCGTTGCCAGTGATATCGAGTTGACCCGCCTAGCCATTAAGATGAATGTCATTAATCTTTTGGATTTATCTTGAACGCCTAAAAAACGCTTGCCGACAAGTGATAGAGCTTGAGAGCATGCAAAACCGGGGGAGGCGCTCATAAGCCGATTATGTCACCAGCTTATAAGGTGACGGAAAACACTTGTTTTCCGACAGGCTATATAAAAGAGTTATATTGTTTCCACAATAGCTTTAAAAGTGTACGGGAAACAGTGTCGCTTATTACTCCTGTCTCGCAGCGTAAGCAGTTTTATCAAAAGAGGCCGTTTTTACGCGTCTTTCACCCCGACGTAAAAAGAATCGCCCTTCTAAAATAGCAACTTCATTATTTGAAATGTTTAGAAAAAATGAAGATCGAGCTTGGTCAAGACGACTATCTTTTATCAAAAAATCAAACATCCTCCGTTTATTGCGACTTTGATGCTCTAGTCAACGCCCACATGCTCATCATGGGCAAAACAGGTATGGGTAAAACGACATTTCTGAGGCGAGCGATACAGCAAATGCATCGTTTCTCGCCGGCACCACGCATTCATATCATGGATGTACATGGCGACATAAATATCAAGGGCGCTTCGTCGGTCAGATTCTCAGAGTCCACTGAATATGGCCTAAACCCGTTTGTAGTAAGCGCGGATCAACATTTCGGCGGCGTAAGGAAACGTACGCAAGATTTCATCGCGACCATAAATGGCTGTAGGCCAATCGGTTCAAGGCAAGAAGCCGTTATGCGTAACTTGATTACCGATCTGTATGCGGCCAACGGATTCTTTGCAGACAATTACAAATCATGGGGTTTGGAGGATGGGTATGCTCGGAAACATCCTAAGCGATACCCGTCCATGGACGATGCCTGTCGCTACGCTTTTGGAAAACTCAAGCAGCTTATTATTGGTAGCGACACAACGTCTGGGAGAGCGCTAGAAGATCTGAACAAGATCACTACCAAGCTTTACAAGATATCCAAGCAACTCTGCCATCCAGGCGCCAAGCCTGATGGAGATTTAATCGAAAAAGCGATGGATCTGCGTACCAAGGCTTTACGTTCCTACAAAGATTACATCGAAAACCTGGAAACCGGTAAAGAGCTGGAAGACTTTATCAAGTACGAGTCGAAAGAAGTATTGAAGTCGGTTGTGGAGCGATTCGATAACCTGAAGGCCAGCGGTATCTTCAAAAACAAACCGGCGCCATTCGATCTTGATAATCCGGTTTGGAATTACGACATTACTGCGTTGCGTGAAGATGAAAAACGCATGTTTGTCGAATTCAGATTGCAGGAACTATTCACTGCTGCACTGGAAAAAGGCCCAGTTCGTCGTGAAGAGGAAGGCTTGTTGCGCGACATCATGATCATTGACGAGGCTCATCTGTTCTTTAGGGACGACCAGAACAACATTCTCAACACAATAGCCAAAGAAGGTAGAAAGTTTGGCTTGGGTCTGGTTTGCGCCAGTCAATCACCAACCCATTTTTCCGAAGACTTCTTTTCCAACGTCGCCACCAAGGTCGTATTGGGAGTTGATCAGATGTACTGGGACAACCTGGTGCGCAAAATGAAAATTGAATCGAAATTACTGCAATACATCAAGCCCTTTCACGTCATCGGTGTGCAAATGAGCAACAAAGGGGAGACTAGATCACGCTTTACGATGGTTAGAGTGCCGAATTCTCAAGTCACACCAGCATAAAAAATATCTTTTAGTTAAATATGGATTTAAGCATGTCGACAAATGAACAGTCCTTAACAGTTAACTTAAACGATCAAGAAGCCTGGGATTTGGCACACAACTAAAGCGGATTGGGTTATCGGAATTTCGAAATAATGCAGCCGATGAAGACGAGGCTTACCGTATGTTCAGTGTTGCAGAAAAAGTCCGATCCAGTCTGGCCGAGATAGGGTATCAGCCACGATGAAGGATCAAAAAGCCGACAAAAACGATGATTACTTTGCTCTGTCCAGCAAAGAAATCAGACTCTACAAAGCAAAAGGCGGGTTCCATTTATGACAACAGACAACCTTATTAACTTACGACTTAAATCCTTTGCCCGTTTCGATGACGCCGTGGATATGTGCGATCTTCTGAATAAAGAGACCGGTGATGAATACGCTGTTGTGTCAGACAATCACCTGGGCTTCACGGCAAGACGGTGCCAGGAAAACAGGCAGAAGCAACAACACCTCGTCGAAACCTACGATCATAACAATAGGGCTTATCGCCAGGCATTCAGAGGCTATATTCCGCATTATTCGGAAATTACGATCGGGATATTGCTGATCGCCAATCCCTACGCTGTTTTGGGCTGGATTTTTGCTTTGCTGAACATCCAAATAATACCTGAATGGTTCAGTTTGCCAGGATGGGGAGAAGTATTCAGGTTTGGCGGTTTTTTACTGTTTCTTTACGGCCTGCGCTTTATCTACAGCTACTACGCAATAAAGCTCTGTTTTGATGATGACGGCGTACTCCTGAAAAAAGGCATCATTGCCCAAAACCAGGTTCAAATCCGCTTTAACGACATCAAAACCATTGGTGTTCAACAAAGCATTTTAGACAGGCTGCTAGGTATCGGCACGTTGCATCTCGATTCAGCGGGAACGAATGGGACAGTGGATATTGTATTCAATAACCTGATTAATCCGGTTTACATGCGCCACCGACTTCAGTATTTGATTGACCAATACGCGAAGCGCTAGGTTTATGATCAAAAAAATCGCCTCCATGCTGTCCTTCGGCAAAAAAGGGAAAGGCAAGATCGTTCTTACAAAAGACGATATTAATACACAAAATCAACTAATGGTCGATGAATATGTCTATCGATACCCACCCTTTCCAAAGGGAATACCAACGGTACCTATTGAAACGATCATTAACGGCAATCAGGAGATGATTCAGCAGATTATCCTGGCCCGTGGTTTGGCGGGTAATCATAATGCAAAGAAAGCCGAGATAAAAATATTGGAACCCATTCGTCATCTTGCCGAGATAGTTCATCTATTGCCTGCATCCGAAAAAAACCATTTCCGGACACCGGGCGGGCTGTTTCGGTTTAGTCTGGAAAGCGCATTGTTCGGCATTCGTTATGCAGAACGCCGTATTTTGACGCGCGTGACTCCGGAAATACGCAGGGAAAATGAAGCGTTATGGACACACGCAGCCTTTCTGACAGGCTTATTTAGCGAGTCCATTCTGGTAATCTCGCGGATATCTGTGTATTCCGAAGAAGGCGGGATCGAGTGGCATCCCGGCATGGAATCGATTTTTCAGTGGATGCAGCGGAATAAGCTAAAAAGCTATCACATTCGATGGAGTGAAAAAGAGGATCGGGCAATGATTTACGCATTGGCCGGCAAAGCCATTAAACCGGAACAGGCGGAAATTCTGGCGCAAGGTGAAAAAGCCATTTACAAAACACTATTGTCGGCATTACATGATCAGGAGGATCTCAACAATCCGCTGGTTAAGATTAACCGGTCAGTGAAATACAAACTCATAGAACGTGACGAAGCGGGTGACCCGTCGCGTTACGGTAAACCATTGGCAGGGATGCACCTTGATCCATGGCTGATTGACGCTATGCGACATCTGGTAGAGAAAAAGCGCTGGGTCGTCAACGAAGAAAATGGCCGATTATGGCATGGTAAAGACGGGGTATATCTGGTTTGGCCGCTGGCCGCCAGCGATATGCAGCGCGAGTTGAAAGAGTCAGAAAGCCCATTTGTACCCAATACAAAAGAAATTTTGGCAGAACTCATGCAGGAAGCCGGAATTATCGAAAGCATAGGCATGGGTGGAGGCTATTTATTCGATATTGCAATTCCTCAATCCGATAGCCCGGAAATGAAATATGTAACAGCCATTCGCTTGGTGCGACACGAAATTTTGTTTGAAAAGGTTGCGTATAGCCCACTGGATAAAAACTTGCGGCTCCATTTTGAAGAAGAGGAGGAACCGAATCAGGAGACCCAAAAGGCGGTGGTCAATAAAGAACCAGATACAAGCTCCGAAAAGAACACGGAATACAGCGATGACAGCGATGATGCGGCTCCAGTGGAATCAGACAAATCGGCGTCGGCACCAAGGAAAGAAACCGACATGGAAATCCTATTTGGAAAACCGGACAAATCGGGCGACGCTGGGCAGGACGAAATTAAAGGATCATCGACCTCAACAAAAACCGAAGAGACTCGTAGTGAGCCGTGCCGAACTATTGAAATGGACATTTTGTTCGGAAGACGGGTTGAGCCGGTAGAAACCAATCAATACGACGATGAGTACGCATCAGACTACCACAATGAACAGACCGTTTATGCAGGCTCGCCTGAAGTGACCTGCGCGGACACTGACGATCCGGCACATCACATCATAAAGCGGCCTGAGGAAACAATAACTCCAGTGTCTGTGATCAACAATGCCAAAAATAAAAATTTATCAGAACCTCTCTCAACCGATCAGGAGTCGCCAGAAGTCCTAAACAATTTAGATTCTAAAAAAACGGATAATCCGAAACTGACTGAAAGCGTCGCAGAACTTCTGACGAGCGCTCGGAAGTCGCAGAAAGTCTTCGAAAAACTGGATAATACAAAAAAACCAAGTCCAAAGACTGCCCCAAAGCCCTCAGAAGCTTTCAAGACTGCTGAGAAGCCAAGTAAAAAAGTTAATTCGCCCCGTGAAACCCTACTCGAAGTCGATGAGAAACACGGTAATACGACATCGGTTTTACTGAGTGAATTGACAGAAACATCAAAATCCCAAAAGAAAGGCAAAATCAAGTCAACTGCAGGCACCACAAAAGCAGACAGTAATTCAGCCATTTCAAAACTGTTTGGTAACACGAACACACAGAAAAACCATGACGACTTGAAATCGCGCAGTGGCATTGTGTTGAACAGGCTTAAAAAACTCCCGATTGAATTTTTGGAGTCGAGACCCGGTGGAATTACCAAGGTCATTGCTAAAGGGCTGAGGAATACTAACCTGAATCTGAGAGATTGTGTGTCCGTGTTGAAAGCAGCCGATCTATTGGTCTTGGTGGATGGCCTTGAAACGGGTATGGATTCTTTAGGCGAAAAGCAATCGCAATATTTTCTGCTAAAGGCTGATTTGTTGGATGGCAAATAATTACGATCCCTACATTCGCCAGCCCTATGAGCTGTATATCGCGGCAGCCTGGTTTGTAGCGACAGCAACCACGTTCACCGCGTACCTTGTGCTGCCCAGTGGAAATTCCATGCTGATTCCGTGGATCTGCTTTGGCTTGCTAACCTTGCAATCGACAGTAAAAGGCCTGGATTTGGTGGGGCGTGGCAGGTTAGGTCAAATGCTGACGTTTCTGGATGTCGACAAGCTATTGAAATTGATCCAGCCTGAAAAGATGTGGTTTGGCTGGGGGTTCGATTGGATGCCGATCCATACGCAGCGAGCGGTCGACACCATGCTATCCGGTATCAAAATGAGCGATGACCAGGAGCATCCAGGTAGCCCCTGGATACATGGACTGAATCTCGGCAAGGAAAATGAGATCAATATCCCCCTCAAGTCACTGGAAGGGCATACCATCATGTTTGGTACGACTGGCGCTGGGAAAACCCGAGCTTATGAGCTCATGGTCACGCAAGCCATTCAGCGTGGCGACACTGTGATTATGATCGATCCAAAAGGTGACAGAGAATTACGGGATCGAATGGAACTGGAATGCAAGCGAGCCGGACGGGGTGACGCTTTCCTGTTTTTTCATCCAGCATTTCCCGGCTCATCAATCCGCTTGGATCCCATGCGCAATTTCACGCGAACCACAGAAATTGCTTCGCGAATCGCAGCATTATTGCCATCGCAATCGGGAGGTTCCGATGCTTTTACAGCATTCTCATTTCGTGCGCTAAATCTGGTTGCACAAGGTTTACTGGAAACCGGCAAACGCCCATCCATTAAACAGTTGCGCTATTACATCGAGGGCGGCGCCGAAGCACTGTTGATTAAAGCCATCGAGGCACACGCCGATCGCGTCGATCCGGACTGGAAAAACAGTGCCGATCCTTTTTTTGTAAAAGCCAAGGCCGGTAAAGCCAAAAAAATGGAAACCATTACCAATCCGGAATGGCTGGCTATTGTTGAATGGTATCGAACCACACTAAGCAATGGGCCAAAAGGTTCAGAAGGCATAGACGGATTGTTGTCTCTGGTCGAGCACAATCGCATGCACTTTTCGAAGATGATCGCCTCGTTGATCCCGGTTTTGAACATGCTGACATCAGGCGATTTGGGCGATCTTCTATCGCCTGACGAGGAAGATTCAAACGATCACCGACCAATCTTTGATACATCGAACATTATTTCCGGAAAGCATGTGCTGTATGTGGGGCTTGATTCCTTGTCAGATTCCATTGTTTCGTCGGCTATTGGATCCATTGTATTAGCTGATTTCGCGTCGGTCGCGGGCATGATTTACAACAGCGGCAAGAAATTTGGGCGTATCTCAATGTTCGTTGACGAGGCGGCGGAAGTGGTGAATTTGCCGTTTATCCAGATTCTTAACAAAGGTCGTGGCGCCGGATTCCAGGTCGTCATGGCGACGCAAACCTTGCCGGATATTGTGGCAAGACTGGGCGACGAGGCACGCGCACGGCAGGTTATCGGTAACTGCAACAACTTGATCACCTTGCGCATCAAGGACGGAGAAACACAAAAGTTTGTTGTTGAGACCTTCGGGCAAACGTACATTAAAACCGTTCAACAGAGCATTTCCAGCGGCGTTAATTCGGCCGAAAACTTTGCTCACTATTCCGGCAATAGCGGACAGTCATTAACGTTTAGCGAACACGATTTGTTCCCGCAACACTTACTGGGGCACCTCCCTAATTTTCATTACATCGCATCAATAGCTGGCGGCCGTGTCATCAAGGGACGACTGCCTATTATTACGCATTAGGATTTCACATGTCAGATCAAGCCGTTTTACTTTTTTTAAAAAAACCACTCAAACAGCCATTGCAATCGCCTTCCATTGAAATGAAAAAAGCATGCAGGGCCACAAGACGCCAACCCGCGGCGCAAGAACTATTTGCACGATGGCCCAATCTACGCGAATCATCACAGCGATTAACGTCACTGCTGACCTTGTACTGGCCCGATCCAAGAAAACGAGATGAAAGTTTACTGGTCAATTGTTTAGCGAGTGGGTTAAGCGATGCCGAACAAGTGATCCAAACCGATAATGACGATCTTGCCGAGCAAAAAGCCTTTATCTGTCGCGTATCCGAGGAATTGGTACAGTGCCTGGGATTGACGCTCATGATCAAGTACAAAGGAGGATGGTCGGCTTATGATCCGAATACTCATGGCTATCTGGACGACATTATGAGATCGTCAGCAAGTGAAGAGCTAACATGGATTAACAAACCCCACGATGCATTCGGGAGCCCACAGAGCAAAATCCTGTGCGCATCAAGAATATTTACTATGAACGAGTTGAAATTAGCGGGATTATTGGAAAGTTTTCAACGCAGTTTGACAGACTAACGTCAATGGGGAAGCATTTCCTGATTTGGTTGATGATTATAATTTTTACGCCACTGGCATTGCCAGCGCTGTTAAGTCCAAAAACCATGTCGCTGACTATACGGAAAGACTACAACGCCGCCATCAGTATTTTTGGTGAAAAGGACGAGATTAATAAGGAGCTGATCACGCTGTACAAAAGTAACTTAACCTCGATTGCGGCGTTTGCCAATGAATTTCGAGATAGGCATGACGATTCAAAAAAGTTCAGAAACAGCGGCGATCATATTGGAGAAGCGATAGCCGATATTCCAGGAGATTGGGCGGAATCAGTGAAATTTCAGGCCTACAGCATGGCCTTACGCATGGTCATTTTGTCGAAATGGGCCATCTGGTTGCTGATACCGGTGGCGATGGGACTCATTGCCGGGGTTTTTGAGCGGAGACTAAAGTCAGACACATTCAGTCCGCCGATACCGCCGATTTACAATACATCGGCTCACATGCTGTTGGCGTTGAGCTGCATGCTGCTCTTATGGCTGATTTCTCCAATTCCCATACCTTTATCAATCATACCGACGATTGCAGTATTGATCAGTGTTTTTATCAGCTTGGCAATTGCGAATTATCCAAATTATTAAAATCATATAAGCCGAAAGAAGTTCGGGATTATCAATAGAAGTCGTTATTGCCTTCTGAGCCTGAACTCAGGCCGTTGCATCTTTCTCTAAGTCGGAGAAGTTGTGCACCGACTGGAAATCTGGCTACGACATCCAGCTCACCCCCCATTGCCTCAATGTGACTGCGCAAAGTGGAAATGTACATGTCGGTGCGCTTTTCGATTTTAGCAATGGATGGCTGCTGGACGTGAAGTATCTCGGCCAGCATTTTTTGTGACAAGCCACGGGCTTGTCGTAGTTCGTTGAGGGGCATTTCAGTATACCACGCTTGAGCCTTGGCTTTTGTTCGTACCCGAGACTCGGGCGACATTTGAGCGCGTAGTTCAGAAAATTTATTAACCATTGATCAGTCCTTCCTTTCGGAGTTGCGTCAAGTGTTCATCGTAAAGTCGATCAGCAATGCAAAGTCAAGGCTGTAACCTCCTATCCCTTACTTCTCATGTCCGTTTTGTATATCCACAGGTTTACTTTTTTCAGCCAGCCGATATCGCTACGTCGGACTACGGGGGGAATCAGGTTGAGTGCGTTCCAGCCAGCCACCATCCAAAGCCGGATTCAGGTAGTTTTTTCTGAATGTAGGCTTGTGGGATAAGCCTAATGCGTGCATTAAATCTGTGCTATTGAGTTTTTTGTTGCCGACAACCTCAAGTAATCGTCTTACTTGGTCGGTTACATGATCGCCTACTTGGTCAGTAGTAACTGCTTCGCCAATGGCATCACACAAGGCTTGCAGCATAAACTCGACAAAGGGCGTGGCCTCCGTGCTGTGATCGGCTTCAGCTAACACACGATAATAATTATCCTGCCGCTCACGAATCCCGTTTCCACTGGCAAATAAGCTAACAACGATTTCCAATGGCGCAGAATCAAGGTTTGCCATAATCGCCCCATGCGACCGTTACCATCTGCAAACGGATGAATGAACTCCAATTCATAATGAAACAGGCAACTTGCCACCAGTGGATGTTCCTCAGTATGTTTCAACCAAGCCAACAAATCTGCCATCAGATAAGGCACCCGGGCGGCGCCATGTGTACCAGTTGCTCGCCTCGAAATATGCCAACACCACCGGAACGATATACGCCCGGTTGATCAACCAAAGTCGACATCAGCAATCCATGCGCCGCCAGCAAATCGGCTTCAGAAGCAGGATGCCAATTGTCCATTGCCTCGTAAGCGACAAAGGCGTTACGAACTTCCTGAATTTCGCGCGGCAGGCCCAGTACCCGTTTGCCGTCTATTACCGCCGTCACTTGTTCCAAAGTCAGCATATTGTTCTCGATGGCCAGCGATGCCTGAATGGTGCGGATCCGATTTTCCCGCCGCAGGCGGGGCGTCAGGGTGATGGCGTAGGGCGGTTTGTATTTGGTTTTATCGCTCATGCTGCATGTTGCTGTGCTTTGAACCCTTAATGGCGCTGTTGTGCGGAAAGCCCAAAGCTGGTCCACGTTCTTCCAGTAGCTGTACGGAGGCGGCCAACGAAACTTGCTCGTCCTCAGATAAGCTGCTCCACCACTGCCCAAATTCATCTGTGTATTCTATATCCCAACCCATATTATATATTTAGCCTTGATGGAATATTCCGTCAATGGAATAAATAAATTAACATAAAAAACTACAATACACTCTCGGTGCGCAATGAAAACTGACTGGTTTACATTCCATTGATCGAAGAATCAGGAATTGAACCGGTACTGTATCAGGAATTGAACCAGTCCGGCCGGATGTTCAAGCGTATTAACGATAGAAGAAGGGAGAATAGATTGGAGCTTTAGAACTGGGTGGAATATAATGATTTTTTGGGGCTGCATCAAATTTGCATCAAGATAATAATAAGTTATTGAAATAAAAGTATTATTGGGGTCCGGCCATCGGCACCAATATATACCCTGCTAGGGATTTTCTCTAGTGGGGTGTTTTTTTGTTTGCTGCAATGAAAATGCAGAAATAAGTTTCTAGATTAGAAGTGCGATACAGAAAAATAATTAGG